>Ga0209272_10000232_pt1 | contig 56667 bp, 36 predicted proteins | sample tdDd002_FD_187125 | JGI IMG/M metagenome (GOLD analysis project Ga0209272, IMG submission 187125) | Marine sediment microbial communities from the Atlantic coast under amendment with organic carbon and nitrate - tdDd00.2 (SPAdes)... | ecosystem: Environmental > Aquatic > Marine > Coastal >...
TTAGAGCGATTGGAAGATAAAGCTCCATTCATGACCACATCATGCTGTCCTGCCTATGTTTCGGCTGTAGAAAAACATGTTCCTGAAATCCAAAAGTATGTTTCGGAAACAAAAAGTCCGATGTACTATGCTGCCGAAATTGCAAAAAAACAATATCCGAATGCAAAAATTGTTTTCATAGGTCCTTGTATTGCCAAACGCCGTGAAGGAATGAAAGATCCAAACGTTGATTATGTAATGACATTTGAAGAGCTTTCAGCACTATTCAATGGTTGGAATATAGAAATCAGTAAAGAAATTCCTCTAGCATTAGATAAAAGCATTTTAAACCATGGTAGAGCTTATGCTGCGAGTGGCGGTGTTGCTCAATCGGTACTCGAGGTTAAACCATACGTAAATATCAAACCAGTTATTGTAAATGGTTTGGATAAAAAGAAAATTAAAATGCTGAAGGCTTTCGGTAAAACGGGAAAAACCAGCGGTAATTTTGTTGAAGTAATGGCTTGCGAAGGTGGTTGTATTGCCGGACCAAGTTCTAACTTTGATCCAAAAACAGGAAGTAAACTCTACGAGAAAAATCTAGCAGCTTTAATTGAAAGCCTGGAAGATTAAATAACTTTAAGAAATGGCGGTAATATAACATTACCGCTATTTTTCTATTACTTCCTCCATAAATCAAGCACAATAGGTAAATGATCGCTAAAACCACCATGGTATTTATAGCCAACAAATGTTCTAAAAGGCTTGATTCCAAAATGAGTTTCATCCGATTCCAATAAAAAATCAGGTGCAAAAATGCTCATTCCATCCTGTTCACAATACAATATTCCAGTTTTATTAAGAAAAGAGCCGGAAACAATAAACTGATCAAGCATTCCCCATTTCCCCTGATATTTATAACTTCCTATACTTCCGTTTTTAACGAAAGATTCTGACAAATTGTATAAGTTATTACTTAAATGGTCACCATCTATAGGAGATTTTGCTTGCAATATTCTTTTTAAGGATTCATTTTCAGGATGGTCATTAAAATCCCCCATAATCAGAATTTTTGCTAAAGAATTTCCCAACTGAATTGAATCTATAGTGTTCTTCAATACCGAAGCTGCTGAAATTCTTTTGTGCTCAGATTCCAATTGACCTCCCCATCTGGATGGCCAATGATTAACAAATACATGAATGGTATCGGATGTATGTGTTTTTCCTTTAACATATAGAATTTCTCTGGTTGTAGAGTTCTTTTCTCCATTATACTTTACTTGTAAAAAGCTCGTATCAATAGGTTGAAAAACTTCTGATTGGTACACTAATGCAACATCAATGCCTCTTCGGTCAGGCGATTCTCGATGAATGATTTGATAGTTGATTTTATTAAAATGTCCCAACTTAAATATACCATCTAAAACAAAGCGATTTTCTATTTCGCAAAGTCCAATAATATCAGGGAATTCCCATCCACCAGCAGCTAAAATAACCTTTGATATTTTATTGGTTTTTTGCTTGTATTTATCCCAATTCCAATGTCGCTCGCCTTGTGGTAAAAAATCATTATCAAGCGTTAAACTATCATCAAAGCAATCGAAACAATTCTCAACATTGTAAAACATCACTCTTAAATCGCCACGCTTATCCTCCTCCTTACCATCAATTATAGATTGAGATAAAACACTTTGACAACTGACAAATAAAAATAATAGAGCACAAATTTTCATCATTCATTGGCTTGTAAATACTCGTATGCGCCTATATCAGGAGCAATATCACCATTTCTATTCAATTCATTTTTATCGATAGAATAAAGTAATCCAATTGCTATTTTGCCCTTATTTATACAAGGAGAATCAGCACTCAGATTAAAATCATTGCTTTCATAATCATTAAACAACGGGTTCTCATTAATTAAACAGTCTGTCAACACAGAAGAATATTCTGTTGTAAGAGATTCAGATAATCTCAGCACACAATTTTCAATCTTTATATTTGAGATGCTCTGTATACTCAACTCATTACTATGCGATCCCCAAATAATACTATTTCCAATTGTACCTGATCCACCTTCTGCGATATCTAAATTAACCACATCATCCACACGAACATCGTAAATCCAGGCATTAAAAAAACTCGTATGATAGACCTCAACTTTACTTTGTCCTTCTACATTTAGACATTCATCGCCACAATTTGTCACAATTAAATCGTGCATCAAAGCATTAACATTGTTTATCGATATTCCTTTTTGGCTGAAATTTCGAATCGTTCCATAACTTAAATTCAGCGAATTAAGTTGATTTTCATCTCCTAAAAAATTCAATCCATTTATTCCATCTTCAATTGTAAAGTGATGTAAGGAATTGTTTAAACTACTCTCTGAAAAATACAATCCATCCCATTGTGCTGGAACATTATCATACAATTCTTCAAATCTTGTACTACCAAAATAAACGGGTTTCACGAAGCTACCATTTACTACTAATTGCCCGTTAATTTTTAGGCTAGCACTTTTTCGAAAATATACAGATACTCCTTCATGAATAGTTAATGAAACATTTTCGGCAACAGAAATAGCGTTCTCGATTAAATAGGGCTTATTTCCCGACCAATCTTGAGAACTGACCATATCTGTATCAACTACAGTTACATCTTGCGCATATGTCTCTAAAATGACTCCCTGGAGATTTTCGTTTATCTCACAAACTAGAATATCTTCCAATTTTTTTGCTTCATCGATACCTGTAGGTTGCAGAGCAACTTCAACAAATACAAAAAGGCTGTCGTTCGCATTAATTTCAATGTCGGTAAACTGTATCGAATGCTTCCCATTCACATTTAATCGATAAGGCGAATTGTCATTGTAAAGAAAAATCCTGGAAAGTTTAGCCTTTGATGAAGATTTGTTGTAAACCTTTAACCGCTTTGTTGTAGATCCAAAGCCGGTTAATAACGTATCAAAAGCAAGTGTATCCGTCGAGAAAGTAAGTCTAAAATCAGGATTTATATTGTAATCATCATCCTTATCACAGGAAATGATAATAAGGGTAAGTAAAACTGCGCTTACAATAGAACCTATTTTCTTCATACATTAGGAATTTAACAAATTTGAAGATAAAAAAAATCCGGTATTTATGTATTATACCGGACTTTAATTTAACAACTAAATATTTTTAAAAGAAGATATAACTCTTACTTTGCCTTTTAATTCTCCTGGTTTTAGTTCTACTAAAATTTCGATCTGCAGCTCTACGTTCCCTTTGGCGGGTTTCTCTTTTCATTTTATTCGGAATATCAAAATTGATTCCCAAAGTAATCTCATGAGTACCATTACTACTATCTGCAATTAAATTATCAGTATAATGATCGTAAGAATAACCGATATAATACTGATTGTAATTTACACCGATCATGCCCACAATTTGATCGTTTGTACGATAAGATGCAGCCATCCAAAAATGATTAATGTACAATTTCATTGTTACATCGTAATACATATCCGAATCCATCGTTTTACGGACGATTACGGAAGGTTCCAGATCAACCAAATCTCTCAAATGAAAAGTATAACCTGCTGTCGCGTAAAAATGACGTAACATGACTCCATCATTGCTTATATTATCACCAAGTCTAACCGATGATTCAAACAAATGAACCGCTGATAAACCTGCAAAGTAATTATCATTGTACAAATACACTCCAAAATTAGCATCGGGCACATAAGAAACTTCATCAGTTCCTGTATAAAGAGGATCATTTACGGGAATATCTCTACCATCGAACTTGTATTGATAAAAAACACCTCCCAAACCAAAGGCTAATTTCGTTCCAGATTGTCCTAAACGCGTTCTGGTTAACTGCAAATGATAAGAGTAGGACAATTCCAATCCTGTTCTGGAAACAGCTCCGGATTTGTCGTTAAAAAAATACCCTCCAACACCTACTCCTCTTTGCTTATTTCTTCGGGCAAGTGGATTACCTACAACATTACATGTGGTACACTTATTACCTAAATTTTTATTAAAACTTACTGCTTGAGTTTCTGGTGCTCCCTCAACTCCAGCCCATTGTTGTCTTAAACTCAATCGCAAAGGTGAATACATTCTACTACCTGCCATTGCTGGATTTAGAAGAAAACCATTCTCTACATATTGACTATACAAAGGCAATTGTTGGGCTTTTCCTTGAGAAAGTCCCCACAAGAGGATTCCTAAAACAATTAATGTTTTTCTCATTAGAATATTTGGCTCAGGTTTAAAAGTTCGTTTCATTATCTTAAAATAGTCACAGTACCCATTATTGGTTTCTCATCATCCAACTCAACGGCGTAATAATACGATCCTATTGGTAATTTTTTAGTTCCATCGGCACCTTTCCAAGGCTCACCCCTGTAATCATTACCGGTACCACTAAACTTGTAAACTGCTTTACCCCACCTATCGTAAATAACTATTTTAAGATCTTGTATAAATTCAATTCGTTCGATATCCCAGTAATCATTATATCCATCGGCATTTGGTGTAAATGCTTTCGGAATTCTTACTCTTCGTTCGAACAGATATTCAAGTACTATGGTTGAATCAATCTGACAATTGTTCTGATCCGTTATTGTCAATTGATAAGTACCTCTTTCTAAATCATTAATGTCCGCTCCAGTATAGGAGTTTAAATCCTGATCTACCCAATCCAACATGTAATTAGGTACACCTCCAGTTACATCTATATTTAATCCTCCATCCATCGACTCGAAAGTGGTTGGACGAATTACCTCTACCTCCATTGCTAATGGTTCAGGTTCAAATATCTCTATACTCGAAACATCAGTACATCCCTGTGTATCTGTGACAGAAACCTCATAAGTCCCTAACTTTAAATCGGTAGCTTCCTGAGTATCCTGACTATCAGACCAAATAATAGTATAATCAGGAGTTCCGCCGCTTATGTCAACATAAGCTCTTCCTGTTCCATCGCCATGACACAATACATCAGTGTAATCATTAATTTCAGCTATTAAAGTATCTGGTTCATTAAGCGTAATATTATCAGTAACACTACAGCCATTATCATCGGTTACCGTAAAATTATAGAGTCCATTTTCCAGTTCCTCAATATTCTGAGTTATACTACCATAATTATCCCATTCGACGAGATAAGGCGCTGTACCATTTTCTATTTTCAAATGAATCCAACCATTTTCGTAACCATAACAGGTTGGCTCTTTAAAATCTTCAACGGACACAACTAAAGCTGGAGGCTCAATAACCTCAATATCTTTAGGTTCTGAAATACATCCATTATTATCAGTAACTACAACTGTATAAATACCTGGTGCTAAATTCTTTTGATCTTCATCATTAGGCAAAACACCAGTCCCCGTCCAAACACATGAATAGCCAGGTGTACCACCTTGTGGTTGAATATTAATATACCCATCATTCATTCCCGGGCAAGAGATATTAACCAAATTGTATTCTATTTTCAGTATATCAGGTTCTACAATATGGACGATAAGTCGTTGTTCTTCATAACCAGGCTCGCCTCCTGAATCATATAGAGTTAACTCATACTGTCCAGCTTTTAAATTGCTAATATCCTGATCATTACTTCTAAAATAATTATCACCTTTCCAGGTAAATGTAAGATTTGCAGGATCACTAGCTCCTTCAACACCTATAGTAATCGATCCAGTATTTTCTCCGGGACAAACAACATCTACTACCGATGTTGTATACAACAAGAGTTTGGTCGGTTCATGTACTTTCTTTGAATCCTCGATTCTACATCCATTGTCATCAATAACAGCAACTTCATAAATTCCCATTTCCAATCCGGTAACAGTTAAAGTTCCAGAAGTATTGCCAATTTCTGAGAAAGAATAACCATTTGGTCCTGAGACCAATACTGTATATGGAGCCGTTCCATTTCCAAAATTAGCAGTTACACTACCATCTCTTTCTCCTTCAATACTAATATCAAAAGCTTCCACTGATATACTAAGAGGATCAGGTTCTGTAATTATCTGATTACCTTCTACAAAGCATCCTCCAACAGTGGTCACTTTATAATCGTAAATACCCGGTTCTAAATCCAAAATTCGCTTGGCTGATGATAAAAATCCATTATCACTAGTCCACTCAATAGTATAATCAACACCACCAGTTTCAATAGCCAATTCAATCATTCCATCAGCTGATTGATAACAAGTTACATTATTAAAACTTGCAACATTTGCAACAATTGGATCAGCTGGTAACATTTCAAAATTAGCATTCGCAATATTTCCACCATCACTAACTGTCACACTATAAACACCAGCTACTAATCCTGTTATATCTTTTGTGGAAGCAGAAAACCCTCCCGGTCCTGTCCATGAATAAGCATAAGTTCCTGTACCTCCGGCAACTACAACCGTCAATTCTCCGTCTGATCCTCCAGTACAACCAGTAGACTTAACTTGCTCAACATAAGCAAATAACCCTTCCGGTTCTTCAATAATAATGGATTTTTCCACTGTCGCACATCCTGATGCATCACTAGCAATAACCGTGTAAACTCCTGCAGGTAAATCTCCTTCCAAATAATAATGATCATCAAAATTATCCGGACTATCTATTGAAATTCCAGGTCCACTAATTGTAAATGTATAAGGAATTGTTCCCTCTAAAATTTCAAGAGCCAAAATTCCAGTATTTGTACCGGCTGTTTTCACATGTTGTTCAACTACCAATCCTAATTGAAGAGTAAGACCGAGATCCAAATCAACAACATTCGATGAGGAACAATTTTTCTTATCCGTAATTTCTAAATGATATTCACCAGAGATAAGGTTCTCAATATTTTGATCGTAAGATTTATAATCATTCGGACCTGTCCATGAAAAAGTATAACCTTCATTTCCTCCAAACGGAGTTATGTGAATAATTCCATCTTCAGTTTTTTCGCAAGATGGTAAAACTTTATCTGCAACTTGAAATCTTATTTCTGAAGGCTCTGTTATTTCGATATCCTGATCATATATACACCCATGGGCATCAATGATACGTAATTCGTAATTCTCAGGGGCTAAACCTTTAAATATTCCAGTTGCATCTTCCACTCCATCAAGTAAATACCTGTAGTTTGGAGTACCCTGTCCACCTACTACAAACAGCTCACCGGTTGCTTCACCATGACAAGTTGTCGGCTCGATAACTAACTCTTCTGCAATGAGTTCCTGAGGTTCAGATAAGTCATTTTCATCTTCCGCAATACAACCAGAATCATCCGTTACTGTTAATTTATATGTACCACCAGACAAACCAGAAATATTTAAATCTGTTGAAGAAAATCCATCAGGTCCAGACCATGAATAGGAATAGTCAGGAACACCGCCAGTTATCGTTGGTGAAAATTCTCCATTACTTTCCCCATAACATCTTAAGTCCATTCCATTTAAAGAAAGCTCAATTTCAGGATTTGAATTTAGAGTAATATCAACTTCATCTGTTTTACAATTGTTTTCATCCTGAACGAAAATTTTATAATCTCCAGAAAACAAATCTGTGAAATTTTCATCTGCTTGAATTTCTCCATCCAGATAATAAGATAAATTTCCTGTTCCTCCAGAGGCAGAAATTTTTATTTCTCCTTCCGGAACAGTAAAACAAGTTAAATCTTTGGTATCGATATCATCTATCAATAATTCATATGCATCGAAAATATTTACTATGGTATCGAACTCACAATTTTTACCATCAGCAACAGTTACGTAATATTTTCCAGGTGCCAAATTGATTGCAGTATTTTCCCACTCTGTTTTATTTGTAGTATTAGTTGGTTCAACACCATCTTCATTTTTCCAGAAAAATTGATATTCCGGATATTGAACTGATTTAACTTTTGCAACAACATGACCATTATTTTCTCCGAAACATTTTACATTGTTTGCGGTAATTTCCAATGAAACTGTTGAAACTTCTCCAAGTGAAACTTCAATTATAGATTCAATAATACATGGAGTAGCTTCATTGGTTAATCCATAAATTACTTCAACTTTATAAAATCCATTTTCAGTAACTTCAATCACTGCATTTGTTTCTCCATCCATCTCTTCATAAGGGTCGGCGGCTCCATCAATACTATAATACCATTGAAATGTTGTGGAATTATTAATTGGAAATCCTTTAACATGATCAAGAACAGCAACATTACTACACCACTCTTCTTTAGGCAAATCAAAACTATCTTCAAATGATGGTGGATTTTCTTCTCCACTTGGATCAACATATTCTTCAAATCCTGTACTGCGTGTATTATCGTATTTGTATTTTACCAAGTGATTTAGTCCCGATCCCGAAGTTCCCTGAATATCAGTAAGTGATGCATTGTATATTTTTTCAAAAATACCAGATGGTTTATTAATAAATGCAGGAGATCCTGGTGTACTTGCTTTTAGAAAAACATAAGAACAACGCACACCTTCCATCTTTAAATCATATTCAATGGTAATCAATTTTCCTGATTCAATTGTGTTATTCTCATATCCTAAAGTAAACTCGAGATTTGAGAATGAATTTTTTCCAAATATTTTTCCTTGTTCTAAGAATCGAACAGAATTAAAATGTCCATGTTCTAAATCTGAAGAACTAGTAATATTAATAACACCATTATTAAAGAAATCAACAAAACCGAAACTTACATCACCATCTGTTCTACAATAAATTCCACCACCATTGGTAAAAGTAATTTTAGAATCTGAACTTATAAATTCCAATCCTCCAGTGGTATTCATTATCATATTCCAGCCGGTAATTTCATCAGAACTTACCGTAACCAAAGAATTCGACATGTCAAATTTACGAACTGCATCAAAATCATCTAATGAAAGTGAACTAAATTTACTCACTGTAAAATTATGACCTTGAGTAGAAACATATCCTGCCTCAATAAATAAATCACCTGATGTAATCAATCCTGATTTCCAAATCCACGATTGTCCGTTTCCTTGAAATCTAATATCTCCATCCATTGATTTTTCTGCAAAATCGACAATCTTATCTCCTAAAATTCCATCACCGATAAACTCAAAAACACCTTGCATATCCAAAGTCATACTTTCCGCAAGATCCATGAATCCACCAATTTGTAGTTTTGAATTTATTGAAAAATTCGCATCCGGATCGATATCATCTTCCCACGTCATATTGTGACAACGTGCGTCAGCAGTAATTTCCACTAACTTACTTCCCAGAAATGAGTTTTCAGTAAAAAATACGTCATCGTTAAGAGTTGGAATACAACCTTCTTCACTTCCATCTGCAGCCCTACTCCAGTTTTCATGATTGTGCCAACTATCATCAACTCCATTACCTGTCCAATATAAAGCTATTGGTGCAATTGTCTCATCAGTATTCCAGCCAACGACATTTCCAAGTTTGAACGAATTTGTTGCAGTATAACTTACTCCACTCGAAACATCAGCATGAATATCTTTTAATTCAAGAAAATTACCAACTACATTATTCTTAGACACAATAAATGTTTCGTTACCAACACCTTCTTTTGAAGAATGCAGATAAATTGGTGCAAAACAACTCCCTTCTACTAATAAATTATCGGTAGTAATCGTTCTTCCTTTCTCGAATTTAAACTCGAAACCTCTTGATAACTCAAGTGTTCCAAATCTATTGTTTTTACCATTTATATTACCATTCCCTTTGAACAACAAATGTGAAACATACACATCCAAACCAGAGAATCCAGATTCTAATTCACCATCGTTTTCAAATATCAATTCATTAAAACTAATACTATGAGCTCCGGTTCCTACTAAGACAAGCTCTGCATTATCAGCCAATTTCACAGTACTATTATCGGCTATCAGTTCAAATCCTTGATCATAAAATTCATCAGCTAAATTAATATAAACTGATCTTCCCGATCCATCTTCACTACCGTTAATTATTACATTGGAATTTGCAATATCCAGTCCTCTTGAATTAATTCCCTCTGGTGTATCTGTAGATGTTAAACTCTTACATTCTAGCAAGTTTCCATTCGCGACAAGCTTTCCATGGCGGATAAATAAATCTCCTTCGGTCTGAAAATCTGCTAACATATTCCAAACTCCATCTTTTCCATCAAATTCAACATTATTAGGAAATACATAACCAAAAGTGTTAATATTCTGAGCTTCTGTAGCTCTAAAATAGAAATCTACCATTGGTGATAAGTCAATATCAACCTGAGAATTCAATATTAGTGATCCGTAAATATAAACACCAGAAATATCGGTAGCTCCCATCTCAAAATTAGGTCGAGCTGTTTCAGATCCCGTCCAATCCATTGTACGACAACGAATGTCTCCTGCTCCTGTATATACAATTTGATCGAAATCAGTAAACGAATATTCGGTAAAATATACATTATCTTTTGCTGTTGGCACACATCCATCTGCTACTGTTGCCGTTGGAAATGTTGCCCAATGATCAGGATCATCCCAATTTCCAGTTCCACCAATCCAATACAAGTCATCACCGACTGGCTCATCTTCAAATTTCCACCCAGTGGTATTACCTAAATCCAGAGAAGATTTAGCTACAAAAACGTCAACAGGATCTGCATTAATATTTAGAAGATTCACAGAATTCACCTCAATATCAGCAACTCCAGTTTTTGCTTTAAATATTGCAGCATCCGAATCAGAACCAGTAATATCAATAGTACCTTCACAAGCTCCGTTTGCAATTACATTACCTAATACATAGGTTTGTCCACTTTCAAAAACATAGGTTTTACCAACTGCCGTTCGAATACTTTCAGCAGTAAATCCGATTTTTGTAGTATTTGTTTTTCGGAAATAAGTATTTCCATTAAATACCATTTCATTAAAACTAACATCATTAGCAAACACATCTAAATAAGCATTTCCATCACTTTCATCATAGGTAACATTGTAAAAATTCAATATCTCATCCCCCTGAGAAATAACAAATTCTCCAGCAACATTGAATTCAATTAATGAAGTTCCAGAATTTAATGTGAAAGCTTCAGCAGAAACCTCCATTCGTTCCAAACTAACAGTAGAAGATCCTAAATCTAAACTTCTTACATTATCAACACCAAAATTAGATAGAAATTCTTTTGTCTCTATATTATTATTTGCTGTTACTAAATTTCCATTTTCAAGTACAATAGATCCAATGGTGATTAAATCAGCATCTAATGTCCATGTGCCAGAATTCCAACTGCCATCTTCTTGTTCGTTACCTTCAAACTTTAAATCACTCGAAAGTTGAATTATTCCTGTTTTTATAATTTCAGACTCTTCTGATTTAAAACTAATCTCACCAGAGAAATTATTTTGACCATCTGTCATTCCTGTTAAGTCAAAACTACCAAAAACATTCAATGGCTGATCCCCGTTAAATGTCATTCCTGTAGCATCTTTCCAGGTCATATCATTACATTCTGCAATCTTACCCTTAATAGATATTTTTACAACAGAACTTCCTGTAACTTTTGCATCCTCAAATAACACATTATCCTTACGTGTAGGAATACAACCGATATCCCAGTTTCCCGCCTCAAACCAATCATCATTTACATCACCAGTCCAGTAAACATCTCCTCCCATCAAATCATCTGGAAATACCCAGCCATCATAACCAGTAACTCCTATTGATTCTCTTGCTTCCAACACTCCGGCAAAACCACCAGTTACATTTACATTCTCAACTCTAATTCTTACAATATCTGTTGAATTAACGTCGCATTGCAGGTAAGCAACACCACCATTACCTTTTAATGTAATGTTCTCGGAACAAGTACCATGTGCACTAAAACCATCACCAACAAGTATTTTCTGAACACTTCCCTCTTCAAAAGTATATTCATTTCCTTTTGATAAAATCAGATTTGAATATTGATGGTTACCTACAATATTTGCGCTTCCATTAAATTTCAGCTCTTCAAATTCAGGATATGAAGTATCATCACCATTGGTTAAAAAGACTAAATTATCAAGTGGGTTAAAAACCACTTTTCCATAAATAACCCCATCAGGCAAATTATTGTAAAACTCTGCTCCGCTTTGTGTTAATGTAATTACCGATCCCGTTTGAACCAATATAAAATTACTACCTTCAGCACTCCAAGCTTTTGTTACTCCTTCATTAATTTTAACATTTGTATTCGTAATGTCAAAAGTACGCGGCAACATGGAATTGGAATTAAACTGATCAATAGAAATTACATTTCCATTGGCTTTAAAGGTTCCTGAGTTTATATTTAAAATATTGTCAATATTTAATTCGGTAAGTAAACTCCATTCTCCGGTTCCATCAACAACCATAGAACCTGCCATTGTAGCATTAATGGAAATTGTATTTCCTACAGCTGTACCTTTAAAACAAGTTTCGCCATCGTATGCCCAAGTAGAATTTGTAGCGGTTAATGATCCATAAATATCTAAAACACCAGATCCACCTAAAGTTGCATTATCATCTATATCCAATGACTTACATTCAGCAGGCACATCTATTTCTACGGTTGAACCAGCTGGTATAATTGCATTATTATTTCTGGAAGGAACACAATTATCGCTCCAGTTACTTGGAGTTCCCCAATTGTTATCAGTAGCACCTGTCCATGTATAATCAGCAAATGAAGGATCGCCAAAAATCCAGGCTGTATTACCACCTAAATCGTAAGAATTAGTTGCATTGAAATCAACCGCAGCTCCACTAGCTGATATATTCTTTACTTTCAGATAATTTAAATCTACATTTTCCGCTGAAATAAAACCTCCGGAATTTGCTCCATTAATAGTTATATAAGCATAACACTCTCCTTTTGCTATAAATACATCTTGAACATTTTGTACTCCATCGCTATCAATCTCGTAGGTAAAACCCTGAGTGAATTCTAATTCCTGAAAGTCATTTTGTCCTTGAAGACGACCATTCTGTCTAAAAGTCAACTCATTAAACGATGCCTGAAGAGCGGATGTTGAAACAATCCCGGAATTTCCTTCAAACACAACATCATTAAACTCAATACTTTTTGTACCTGATGTTTCAATTGAAGAATTATTTGAAAGAATGCTTATTTTAGAATCACCAGGAGTAATATTTAAATTCTCAGTCTGTATTGATATAACCGAACTGCCACTTTTATTCAGGTTTATGTTTGATGAATTCAAAAACAATTCTCTTGATACCGAATTCTCAGATATAAACCTTCCACAATTCACATCTGCCTCAATGCTTAAAGTTCCTTGATTAAAATAGATGTCATTATCTATGATATCTACTTCACTCGTAATTCTCCAGCCACCATTATTTTCAAAAACTAAATCACCATCAAATACGTTCCCGCCAAAATCAATTTCATTTCCAATTGTACTGGCTCTAAAATATAATGGACGATTCAAATTAAGAATCATATTATTATTAAAAGTTACTCCTCCGTAAATGACAAGATAATGAGCCTCGTTACTATCTGTAGTAAGCGTTGGCATATTTTTTACATCGCCCCAATGCATATTTGCACATCTAGCAACATTAGTAATTGTTACTGTGGCCCCAGGGTCTGGAAATGAATATTGGTCGAAATATACATTGTCGTCTTTATCTGGCAACAAAGCACCTGAATTAACCTTACCTCCAGGCTGATCACTCCAATGTTGAATATCATTGAAATTACCAGAGCCCCCGATCCAATAAAAATCGCGAGCCAATGTGCTAAAGCTAATAATATGTAATAATACTAATAAGAGTAAACTTGCTCCGTACCTTTTCATAACAAACAGTTTTCTAATCAGTCAAATTTCCCAACAGCTTAGATAAAAACAATATTTCTATCAATAAAAGAACTTCTTGTTTTGACGAGAGAAAAATAAATAAGTTTCAAATTTGGGGAAAAATTTCAACATATTAATTATTACCCCTATTTTATTTCAATACATTTTGAACTAATTTCCCTCAAGTTATGAATAGTTTTTGTTTTAGAATATTTAAACAAGGGTAATTTATCCCAAATCAGTTATTTAGAAAAGCAAAACCCTAATCGAATAAAAATCCAATCAGGGTTCAGACAAACAATACTCTTAAAACACCTTACATCTACAAGATTTCCAACACTTTAATATCTTCCCATTTAAAAAATTGGAATTCTTCCGAGCCTGTAAAAATCAAAATACCTAAATTCTTTCCAGATACATCAGTCTTATCGCCTAAAAATAAATTTTCTCCATTCTTAAGTTCAACTAGACAATAATTATAAGATTTTGGTTCTATTTTTTTAATATTTCGAAATGGAATGGAAAAATCAAGTTTGTCGTTTAAACCATTTAATATTTCGGAATCCATAGCCTCATCCAAATCATAAACAATTACTCCTTCATACGTTTTGTCATTGTGAGTAGTGATTTTTCCATACAAACGATCAGAATCTTTAAACTCGGAAAAACAAGTAACTACATTTTGAGGTATTGGCATCAGTTCAAGAGACAAAAAATGCTCCCAAGTAAAATCGATTCGTCCGACTTCCGGTATGGTAACAATAATCCCTCGGTTGTTGCGGGTAACATCATTCGAAGATTTTAGTTCAAGTTGACGACCTGATGGTAGAGTAATTCGGCTACCTCTTTCTATTTTTTGGATCTTGCTAATTTTGCTAAAAGGAATACTAATATCTCCATCTCTACTCCAACCATCCAATTTATCCCTTAACAATCTTTCATCGTGATCCCATTGTATGAACCCTTCAAACTCACCAATAGTACTAGTTATTTTTCCATAAATTGGCTCTCCAAAATTTTCTACTGGCTTTATGCTTGGTCTGAAAAAATTTACCACATCAATTCTGTTCCAATCAATTTTCATCAAGCCCAGCTCATTATCAAGAACCCAAACCTTATTTCCCAAATCATTTGATCCCCCAGATAAGTTGATAAACTTTCCAGTTTTCAACTCCAAATTAACAGATTTTTCTCCGGTAACTGAAATGGACGCAATATCACCAAACCGACATTCAAATTTCCTAATGTATTTAGCGTATTGAACATCTCTATAATTTCCTCTGGACACCTCAAAACCGTATCGAGATTTCCTTTTTCCATTATATTTATCGTCTCTAATCTCCTTATCCAAATATTTTAAATAAGGATTCTCAATTTTTTCTGAATTAAAAACATCAGTGAGAAATACCTCTTCATCGTTCCAGCGAATAGGTCCTTCATAAACATCTCCATCCACCGTAGTAATCGATCCATATAGATAACAATTATACGATTGAGCATTAAGATTTAATCCACCAAATTGAAAGTTAATTACTAGAAAAAAGAATACTAAAGCCTTAGATAAATATTTCATGCTTGCCACTTTTTAATTTTGTTTCGTTGGTAAGACGCGCAAAATACACTAAAGTTACAGCAGCAAACAAAAAAAATTAAGCTTACTTTTTTCGGAATAATACCTGGATATATTTCGAACTTTCGGTAGGTGTGAAAATTTGAATCAGTTCCCAATCAGAATCATAATCCGCAATAAGTTGTTTCAGCTTATAAATTTTCAAAAGATTCTCCGTTATTTGATCATCATTTTCGGCTTTCATTTCATCCGTAACATCCCAGGAAAAAGACTCGAGGCGATACTGTACATTTATTTTTTTGTCTTTAAATTTCACCTCAACTTCTGCCACCTGATTATCATCAGTAAATGGAATTGGCACACAAATTTCTCTCATAAGTTAAAAGTTTAGATTATGGGTTAATTATTATTCATACTTAATGGCTTTTACAGGATCCGACGAGGCAGCTCTATACGATTGCCATGACACCGTAAACAAACCAATAAATAAAGAGGTTAGAATTGTTATTATAAAAATCCACCAGGAAATTTCAATGCGATACGAAAAATCGTTCAACCACATGTTCATAGCCCAGTAAACAATAGGAACTGCAATAATATTCGCAATTAAAATTAATCGCATGAATTCTCGGGTAAGCAGATAAACCAAGGTTCCAACAGATGCCCCTAGCACTTTACGAACACCTAATTCTTTGGTTCTTTGTTCTGCCATAAACGACGACAAGCCAAATAGTCCAAGAGATGCAATCAAAATACTTATCAGAGAAAAAATTGAAAATATCCAACTTAACCTTTCCTCAGAATCGTAAACATCTTTCATCCTATCATCCAGAAAAAAATAGTTAAATGACATATTTGGACAGAATTCATTCCAGATACTCTCAACATACTCCACCGTTTCCTCTCTATTTTCAGAATTGATTTTAACATGCAATACGCCTCGGGTCTGTGGATCTTCACTCACTAAAAAGTTAATAGGCTCAATCATTTCACGCAAAGGTTGGTAGTGAAAATCAGCCATAACTCCAATAACTTCACCTAAACGTATTCCATCATCGTCGTCGGTTCCTTCTATTTCAACTCCAAATTGCAATTTCTTACCTAAAGCTTCCTCATTCCAATTAAATTTTATGGCTGCTGCCTGATTGATTATAAAAGCTGAACTTGTATCCGATGCAAATTTTCTATCAAACTTTCGTCCCTGCAAAATTTTCATCTCCATTAAATCAAAGTAATCAAAATCAATCACATTAAAATTTAACGCATACTGTTCCATGCCTTCCTTGCCTTCGAACATATGCACTGTTTTGGAACCTCCAAAGCCAATTAATGAGCTTGAAGTTGCAACAGCTTTAACATTTGGGTTTTTCTTCAATTCATCTTTTAAAGGATCAATTTGCGTTCGTAAAACAGAATCTCTAACTACAGACACTAGGATATCTTCCTTACTGAATCCCATGTCTTTATTATTCATATATTTCAACTGCAGTCCAACAATTACGGTTCCGCTAATCATTATTGCGGACACTGTAAATTGAGATATCACTAATAGTTTCCTTAATAATCCACCCGATTTGCCACGATTTGTTGATCCTTTAAGAATAACAGCAGGATGAAATGACGACAAATAAAATGCAGGATAACTACCAGATACAATACCTAACACTATTGCAATTCCCACACAGAAAAATATAATCTCAGGAGTCTCAGCAAATGTCAACACCAACTCCTTATCTACAAGATTACTGAACATTGGAAGAATCAGCTCTACAACAATTAAGGCAATAGCTAATGCCAAAATCGTTAAAGACAAACTCTCCATTATAAATTGTCTTATCAAAGTTTCCCGATATGCACCTACAACTTTACGAATACCAACCTCTCTAGCTCTTTTTGTAGATCTGGCAGTAGCCATATTCATATAATTAATTCCTGCAATGGAAAGAATAAAAAAGGCTATGGCAGATAATATATATATATACTTTACATTACCCGTCGGTGCATCCCATTGCAATTCGGATTTTAAATGAATATCAGCTAAATTTTGAATGACCAATTTATAGGTAACTCCCAATTGATCGCCCAATGTTTTCATATACTTTTCGTAGTAGGTCGGAAACTTCTCCATAATAGCACTACTGCTAGTATTCTCTTTTAACAGCAAAAATGTGTAATTGCTAAAACTCCAAAATCGTATGGGCTCAATACTATTAAAATCTTCTGCTCCTCTTATGATTTCCAATGTTTTCATGGAGTAAAAACCATTAAACTTGAAGTGACTATTGGAAGGAATATCTTTCATTACACCCTTAACAGTAAAAGGTCTATTTTCACCAACAAGTAAAATTTTACCAACAGGCTCCTCATCTCCAAAGTACTTTTTAGCAAGTGTTTCATTCAGAACAATAGTGTTTGGCTCTGTTAATGCTTTTTCCGGATCTCCCTTAATTAGCTCGTAACTAAAAACCTTAAATACACTCGAATCAACGTAAGCGATCCTTTCTTCATAAAACTCCTTATCTTCATATTTAAATTGCTGACGACCAGAACCCTGAATTCGAACAAACTCTTCAACTTCGGGAAATTCCTGCTTAAATGTAGGTCCAAATGGCATAGCTGAAGTAGCAACAAGATCGCGCTTACCATTTATAGTAAAATCTGATGATAATCGAATTATTCTTTCATGATTAACATTGTATTTATCGTATGAAAGCTCATCTTGGACAAATAGTACAATTAATATAGCACAAATCAATCCAACTGATAAACCAATGATATTTAAAGTCGTGTAAAACTTGTTTCGGATAAAATTCCGAAGTATCGTGATTAAAAAATTCTTTAACATAGACGTTCTTTTCAGTAAAAAAATGAAGATAATCGTTCTATTTATTTAGCTATTTTTCAACAAGTAAACCATTACTACAAACAGTTACTAACTGAACTCTTATAGCTTCTGCCTCATATTCTCAGTCACAACATGACCATCGAACAATTGAATGATTCTATGACTTCTGTCTGCATCAGATGGTGAGTGAGTTACCATTACAATGGTTGTTCCTTCTTCGTTTAACTGAGTTAAAAGATTCATTACCTCTTCTCCATTTGCCGAATCCAAATTTCCAGTAGGCTCATCGGCTAAAATCAATTTAGGATTTGAAATAACAGCTCTTGCTATGGCAACTCTTTGCTGCTGACCACCAGATAACTGCTGAGGGAAATGTTTCGCCCTATGAGCAATACTCATACGCTCGAGTGCTTCATTCACTCTTCTTTTACGTTCCGAAGAAGATACTTTCATATACAATAAAGGCAGTTCCACATTTTCAAATACAGTTAATTCATCAATCAGATTAAAGCTTTGAAATACAAAACCAATATTCTCTTTTCGCAGATTAGTTCTTTGCCTTTCGGTATAGTCTTCAACCTGAAAACCATTAAAATGCAACTCTCCATTGCTAGGATTATCTAACAAGCCGATAATATTCAGTAAAGTTGATTTACCACATCCGGATGGTCCCATAATGGCAACAAATTCACCTTTATTAATATCTAAATTAACATTATTAAGAGCAGTTGTTTCCACTTCATCGGTTCGGAAAACCTTAATTAAGTTCTTAGTTTTAATCATAGCCTTATTTTTAGTATTATTTATTCATATTTTAATATGTTAGCAGGAGCACTAGTACTTAAGCTTGCAATTTGTCTATATCCTGTTAAAAAGGTGATCAGCATGGAAATAAAACCAGCCAATATAAAAATGCCTATTCCTATATCAATTCTATAAGCAAATCCATTTAACCACCATTCCATTACAAAAAATGCCAACACCCATGCAATTGCATTAGATAACATTATCCATTTTAAAAATTCCCTGAACATTACCTGAAAAATATTTTCGAGATTGGCTCCAAATACTTTTCGAACTGCCATTTCTTTCGCTTTGCGTTCGGTAACAAAGGACACCAATCCAAATAATCCCAAACAAGAAATGATAAAAGCAATAATGGTAAAGGATGCAAATAACTTTCCCATACGTGATTCTGCCTGATAAAAATAGCTGAAATCATCTTCAAGGAAACGATAATTGAAAGGCACATCCGGCACCTTTTTCAGCCATGTTTTTCTTATCTGATTTAAAATTGGCTGCTTATCATCTCCAATACGGATTCCTATATATTTAAAAGCACTCGGCTTTCTCATCATTATTAATGGATCAACTCCAACTTGCAAACTGTTAAAATTAAAATCTTTCACAATTCCAATAACCTCTCCCTTATTTCCCCACAAACTAATTTCTTCACCAATTGTGTAGGTCATATTCATTTTATCGGCAGCCGATTCATTAATTATAAAAGTAGAACTATCCGGTTCGAATTCCTTAGTAAAACCTCTTCCCTGAATGACATCCATTTCGAATGTTTCGATAAAATCAAAATCGACAAATGAAAGCAAAAAGAGAACATCATCAGAATCTTCCGATTTTCCTGACCAGCTAACATCCCAAGTAGAATTTCTAAAATTAATAGGCATTTGATTGGCTGATGTAACCCATTCTACTCCTGGAATTTTCACCAATTCCTCCTTTAAATCAGGATAATAATCGTAAAACCTATCAACCATTTCAACATATACAATGTTATCTTTGTTGTATCCAATATCCGATTTCTGAAGAAAATTCAACTGTTTATATACAACACAAGTACAAATAAACAATGCAATTGACATGGTGAATTGAATCACCACCAATATTTTACGTAATGTTGCAGAATCATGTCTTGCTTCTCCTCTAATAACCTGAATGGGTACAAATGAAGACAAAAATAAAGCTGGATAGCTGCCAGACACAATTCCTGTTAATCCTACTATAACTACAACTACAAATAGAAATTTAATATTACCTGGGTTTAGTGAAAGAGTACGATTAGTAATATCACTAAATGTAGGTAGTAATAATTCTACTAAAACAATTCCAATACCTAAAGCAATAGTTGTAAATACTACCGATTCACTTAAAAATAAACCTATTAATCCTTTTCGTTGAGCCCCCACAACCTTTCGCATTGCAACCTCTCGAGCCCTTCTCTCCGATCTGGCTGTAGCCAAATTCATATAATTAAAACAGGCAATTAGTAATATCAAAATTGCGACCAGCACAAATACTTGCACATACCATATAGGACCTGCCCGATTAGGGTTTATAGAATACAAGTGGTACTTCTTAAATTCCTGTAAATCCAGATCAACATTTGAAGAAGGCACTTTTGACCATACGTAATTCTTTAGTTGATTTCCCAATAACTTACCATTGGCACCTTTTTTAACTTTTATAAAAGTATGAAAGGTATTTGCTTCCCAATCACTTAAATCAAACTCCCACAAATCTCCAAAGAAACTAAACGGGAGAAAAAAATCGAATGTAATCGACGAATTCGACGGTACGTTTTCAACAATTGCACTTACCTGAAAGCGATATTTTGAGTTGATCTCAACGGTTAATCCAATTGGGTCAATATCACCAAAAAGTCTATCCGACATTCGTTTGGTTAGAACAATTGAAGTGTCTCCACTCAATGGATTGTTCTTATCCCCAGCAAGTATTGGGAATGAAAAAATCTTGAAAAAATCCGGATCAACAACCTTTCCTCCATTCTCAATAAAATTATTTCCATTTGCTGACAATGCCAACTGCCCCCATGTGCTAACCAACCTGGAAGAATATTCAACTTGAGGATAATCGTTCTTTATTGATTCAGCAAGAGGACCAGGTGTAGAATAAACCGAAAAAATTTCACCATCAGCATAATTTTGATGCTCAATTACCGTGTAAATTTGATCAATATCTTCATGAAAATCATCAAAACTAATCTCATAATCAACCCAAATCAGAATTAGAAGCGTACAAGTTACACCTACTGCTAAACCAACAATATTAATTGCTGAATAGGCTTTTTGCTTGTAAAGACTTCTAAAAACTGTATTGAGTAGAATTTTTATCATGCATTTATTTTAAAAGAAGTTTTTCTGAATCGCCATAAAGTTCATAGGAATTCGTAATTACCTTTTCTCCTGGCTCTAAACCTTCTAATATTTCGTAATATTTTGGATTCTGATTTCCGAGTTTTATTGATCTTTTCACTGCAAATTCACCCGATGGATCAACAACAAAAATCCATTGTCCACCTGTACTTTGAAAAAAGCCACCTCTTGGAACTAACAATGCTTCTCTTGGTTCTCCCAATTCAATTTTAGTTCTAAAAGTCTGACCTGTTCTAATTCCATCAGGCAATCCTCCATTAAATTTCAAATCAATTTCGAATTGTCCGCTGCGTACTTCTGGGTAAACTTTAGATACCTTTAATTTATAATCTTTTCCGTTGAAACGAAAACTTGCATTTAATCCTTTATTCAATCTGGCAATATAAAGCTCATCAACCAAGGCATTTATCTTGTAATTATCCAAAACATTCACCTGCCCCAATCGCTGACCTTTCGATTTCGACTCACCCAATTCAGCATTAAGTGATCCCAACTGTCCACTTACCGGAGCTTTAACATTAAGGTTTTGAAGTTTCTCACGAACTAAATCCAAATTATCTTCCATTTTTCTCAAGTTCCCCTCCAACCTTTCAATTTGAATTGTACGAGATAAAGAATCCGTTTTCTGTCTCTCCAAAAGTAGATCTCTTAATTTTTCATAGTAAAAATAGTCATCTTTCGAAGCTTCATATTCTTCTTTTGAAATTAAATCTTTTTTGAAGAATACCTTATTCCTATTAAATAGCCTTTTATTTTTTGCAAGATTTAAATCAATCTCCAACAAACTACGCTTAATATTTAAACGATCTTGTTCCATACTTAATCGGGTATCTCTCAAACGATTCACTTGCTCGGTAAATCCAGCTTCCGAATTTAAAATTTGAAGGTTTAGCTCCGAATTACTCAATCTTAAAATCACATCACCTTTTTGAACCATACTACCTTCTTCAAGCAATATCTCTTCAACACGTCCGCCCTCAATTGCATCCAAATAAACTGTTGTTATTGGATTAACCGTACCCGTTCGTGAAATATACTCTTGAAAAAAATCTGTTTTAACATCGGCGATGGAGATTTTTTCTTTATCCACACGCAGGCTCAAACCTGATGTTCCTAAAAAAGCGGTGTAAAGAATGATTATAGCAATTACGCCACCAGCCATGTACCAATTTTTCCGCTGTAGGTACCACGGCTTTTTTTCAATAATTCTATCCATATTTTTTTGACTTGTTATATACCTTTTTCAAACACACCTCAATCATTACCACTTTCATGCCAAAAAGAATTTAACTCTGTCTAACAATCAATTAAGTAATTTTAGGCTTCTGAAATGTTAAAAAGTGTGAACGAAAACAAGACATTCGATGTACGAATTCGTACATCGATTTTTTATTTTCGAATTAATAATTATAACTTGAGTCCAGATTTAAAAATAAAATCCTGAACCCACAAATTTTCACATATTATGACGAGTCAAAAAAACGGAAAAATATTAGCTATTGATGACAATGAGGATATATTATTCTCATTAAAATTACTCCTCAAACAACACGTTGAATTAATCCATACAGAATCTGATCCCGAATTGATTCCTAAATTAATGAAACAGGAAGAGTATGATGTGATATTACTTGACATGAATTTCACCAAGGATGCAATTAGTGGTCAGGAAGGATATCATTGGCTAAATAAAATTCTCGAAATTGATGCAAGAGCAGTTGTTTTATTTATTACTGCTTATGGTGATATCGAAAAATCAGTAAAAGCTATTAAAGCTGGAGCTACTGATTTTATTTTGAAACCATGGCAAAATGAAAAATTATTAGCTACAATTTCTTCTGCAATTAAACTACGAAGATCGAAAGAAGAAGTAAGCGAACTTAAAACCAAACAAAAAGAATTAAATGCAGTTCTCGACCAACCATTTAATGATTTTATAGGTACCTCGCCAGAAATGCAACAAGTCTTTTCAACGATCACTAAGGTTGCTAAAACTGATGCAAATGTTTTAATTTTGGGTGAAAACGGAACAGGAAAAGAACTGGTAGCTCGTGCATTACACCGTAATTCGAGCAGAAGAGATGAAGTTTTTATAAGTGTAGACCTTGGGGCGATAAACGAAAACCTTTTTGAAAGTGAACTTTTTGGACATGTAAAAGGTGCATTCACCGATGCCAGAACAGATAGACCTGGAAGATTTGAAATTGCCTCGGGAGGTACTCTATTTCTAGATGAGATAGGAAACTTAAGCTTGCCAATGCAGGCAAAACTATTAACCGTACTTGAAAGAAGAGAAGTTATTCGTGTTGGATCAAATAAACCTATTCCTATTGATATCAGATTAATTTGTGCTACCAATATGCCACTAAAACAGATGGCTGCCGAAGAAAAATATCGTCAGGATTTAGTTTATAGAATCAATACCGTAGAAATTGGCTTACCTGCACTTCGTGAGAGATACGAAGATATTCCTTTGCTAGCGAATCACTTTTTGGATATCTATTCGAAAAAGTACAAAAAAAGAATCAACACCCTTACCAAAGCTTGTTTAAATAAATTATATGACTACGAATGGCCTGGTAATGTGAGAGAGCTACAACACCAAATGGAACGAGCAGTAATTATGGCTGATGATAAGAACCTTGAACCTGGCGATTTTCAAATTAGTACAGAAAGAGGACAACAAGATGATGTTGAGTTCGATTCTTATAACCTTGAAGAGGTAGAGAAAAATATCATTCAAAAAGTTCTTAAAACCAATAAAGGAAACATTTCAAAAGCGGCAGGTGAACTTGGACTGACGCGTACATCACTATACCGAAGACTCGAAAAATATGGTTTATAAAAGCTTTAGAATTAATTTTATTATTAGAATTATTGTCCTTTCTGCAACAATCTTTCTCCTGTTTTATCTTGTCGCAAAGAAAAGCTTATACTTTACGGCAAGCTTAACTATGATTGCCATAGTATATCAGATTTATGAAATTATCAGATATGTAGAAAAAACCAACCGATTACTTAAAAACTTTCTGGAATCTATTCGATATTCCGATTTTACTCGAAATTTCCAGGTTCAAGGATTAGGAAGTTCTTTTGATAAATTGCAGGAATCTTTCAATGCAGTTATTACTGATTTTCAAAAAATTCGTGCAGAAAAAGAGGAACATTACTTTTATCTGCAAACCGTAATTCAACACATTGGTATCAGTTTGATCGCATTTCATCGCGACGGTAAGGTTGAGATGATTAATAATGCTTCAAAAAAGTTATTTCAAATTAGCAATCTAAAAAAAATTCAGGATCTTAAATCCTTTAATCCTGAACTTGTTGATGCATTGCTAAAATTAAAACATGGTGAAAACACTCTTGTTAAAGTTGTTGATAACGAAGATATTCTGAAATTAGCCGTTTACGCTACTGAGTTCAAAATTAACAACCGTCAGGTAATTTTGGTTTCAATAAAAAACATTCAATACGAGCTTGAAGAGCAAGAAATAGAATCGTGGCAAAAACTAATTCGTGTATTGACTCATGAAATCATGAATTCTATTACACCTATTTCATCGTTGTCTACAACGCTTACAACCATACTTGATGACTTTGGTGAAAACAATACCAATAAATTCCAGGACGACGATCTGGAAACTCTTAATGAGGTTAAAATGGCTCTTGAAACCATTCACAAAAGAAGTTCTGGTTTACTTCATTTTGTTGATACTTATAGAAACCTAACTAAAATTCCTAAGCCAAGCTTTGGCATTTTTCAGGTACAAAAACTTTTTGATAACATTCACCGATTAATGGAAGAAGAAATCAGAAGAAATAATATTGAGTGCAACATTAGTATCAATCCGGAATCAATAGAATTATCTGCAGACGAACAATTAATAGAACAGGTTTTAATCAATTTACTTAAAAATTCGATTCATGCTCTTGAAAATACTTCGAATCCAAAAATTGAAATGAAAGCCTTTATGAATAAACGAGGAAGGATATCAATTCAGGTAAGTGATAATGGGCAAGGAATTATTAAGGAAGTTTTAGACAAAGTCTTTATTCCATTCTTTACAACCAAACCAAAAGGGTCGGGAATTGGTCTTAGCCTTTCAAAACAAATATTACGACTACACGGAGGTACTATAACAGCTCAATCTGAACCAAACGAAAGAACTAGTTTTACCTTAACTTTTTAGTCAATGCTGTAAGAATTAACATTCTAATAATTTTAATTTAAGAAATTCTTTCATTAAATTTAAAGGGCAAATAAATTTCTAACCCTTAATAAACTTTACAGCATATGACTAAGACAATCACATTTAATGAGCTAAGACAGATTAAGGATCGTTTGCCAGACGGCAGTATGCAAAGGATTGCAGAAGATTTACAGTTAAACGTTGAAACAGTTAGAAATTATTTTGGTGGAAGAAATTTTGAAAAAGGTAAAAGTACGGGAATACATGTTGAACAAGGTCCTAATGGTGGAATTGTTGAACTAGACGATACTACAATTTTAGATTGTGCATTTCGTATTCTGGAGAATGCCTAAAAAAGATTTCAACATCAGATAATATAAAAAAGGGCTTTGAAGTAAATTCACGGCCCTTTTTTTATACCCTATATCTTCTGATTAAGATTCTTTTCGTTCGTTGTGCAACTTGTTAAAAATAATAGCCAAATTAGAATACAAGGTCGTGTTCTGTACTATTATATCCTCAGGAACCTTAATTCGCGCCGGAGTAAAATTCCAAATTGCTTTTATTCCCCATGCAACCATTAAATCGGCAACAGTTTGAGCATTCTCAGCAGGAACAGTTATAATTCCCATTATAACGTTTAATTCCTGAGCCAAATCTCTAAATTGATCTATATGGAAAACCTCAACATCGTTTATTTTACGACCTATTGTTGATGGATTAACATCAAAGGCAGCAACAATATTTAAACCAAAATGAGTTAATCCACTATCATGAAGTAATGCGGAACCCAATGAACCTGCACCTACAAGGAAAGCATTATCCATAACCGAAAACCCTAAGAAATCGGATAAAACATCTACAATTGCTTTTACCTCGTAACCAACTCTGGTTTTACCCACAATTGTAGTATACGATAAATCTTTGGTTACCTGAGTAGGATCAATATTCATGTAGTTCGCAATCTGTGTTGACGAAACAAATTGTTGACCTTTTCTCGATAAACCTTCTGCAAATGCTAAATAGGATGGCATGCGCCTAATTGTAGGCTCCGGAACCCCCTGCATATTTTTTTTAGAAATTTGAACCATAGTATTTTGCTTACACCTAAAATCAAAACAAAAGTAAAGAAGTTTTCATTAAAGAAAAATTTCTTTAATACTTTTTTTTTAATTAGTAATTCTATTTTGAATATATGGCGCTGGGGACATAAGGCTAAAACAACATTTAACCTTCTGAAATAGTGGGCGATATAGGATTCGAACCTATGACCCCTTGGGTGTAAACCAAGTGCTCTGAACCAACTGAGCTAATCGCCCTTGAGGCTGCAAATATAAGCAGATTATTTTATGCTGCAATAAAAAAGTGATTTTTGTTTAAACAACTTCAGCAACTACAAATGTACTTCCACCAACAAAAATTAGATCCTCATCAGAAGAATTTGAGATTGCATTCTCCAAGGCTTCTGATACCAAATCATACGCATTTCCAGCTAATCCAAACTTTTTTGCCTGCTCTTTAAGAACATTTTCATCCAATGCTCTTGGAATCGAAGCTTTGGTAAAATAGTAAGTTGCTTCCTTTGGCATCAAACTCAATACTTCTTCAATATTCTTATCATCTACCATTCCAAATACAAAACTTAGTTTTCTGTATTCAGTTCTCTCAATTTGCTCTAATATTTCTCTAATTCCGGCAACATTGTGTCCCGTATCGCATATAACCTTAGGATTATTCTGAAGAATCTGCCAACGACCTAAAAGTCCGGTATTTTTTACAATATTTTCCAAACCCTTTTTCAAATCACTCTGTCTAATCTCAATTCCTAACTTAACCAATTCATCGCAAGTGCAAATTGCCGTTCTTATATTATCTTGCTGATATTGTCCCAATAAATCACACGACAGTTCTATCTGATTATCATTTAAACCAGACATATAATTCAACTTCTGAATTTCTTTTTGAGAATTAGCACTCACTAATGTGTAAATATCTTCAGCAAAATAAAGTTCAGTATCTCTTTCGTCAGCTATAGCACAAAACAAATCAGCAATTTCAGGTTGTTTTTTTCCAACAATCACAGGAATATCTTTTTTTATTATACCTGCTTTTTCTCTTGCAATATCAACCAATTCCGTTCCTAAAAAGGCTGTGTGATCTTTGCTAATATTTGTGATTACCGATAAAAGAGGAGCTATAATATTTGTTGAATCCAATCTTCCTCCCAATCCTACTTCAATTACTGCGATGTCTACTTTTTCTTTTTCAAAATAATCAAAAGCCATTGCCACTGTCATTTCGAAAAAAGAGGGATGTAACTCTTCAAATTTTTCTTTATTATTTTCTATAAAATCAATAACAGCATCTTCTGTAATAAGCTCACCGTTAATTTTAATTCTCTCTCGAAAATCACGCAAATGAGGAGATGTATACAAGCCAACTTTTAATCCAGATTCTTGTAAAACTGAAGCTACAGAATGTGAAACTGACCCCTTTCCATTTGTTCCAGCTACATGAACAGTCTTAAATTTTGTATGTGGGTGATTGAAATAGTTATCTAAAGCCAAAGTAGTATCTAAGTTCGCCTTATAAGCAGCTTTTCCTGTACGTTGATACATAGGCAGCTGAGTAAACATATAATCTAAAGTTTCCTGGTAATTCATAATAAATTCGATACAGAAATTGTTGTTTTTGCAAAGAAGTATAAAATTTTTTAAAAAAGTATTTTACATCGTAATTTTCCTTCAAAAATTGCTAAATTAAAAGTATAATTGCTGTCAGGAATTGAATCTAAAAAAATCCATCTTACCTTTTATAGATTTATTCTAATAACCAGAAGTTTAACCTCATTCTTTTCTGATCAGCTGAATTCTAAGCATCAAATCGATCAATTGTTGGTCGTTATTAACCTCTAAAATCTTAAGTTATGGCTAAACTCAAAAAGATTTTCGTTTTGGATACCAATGTAATCCTTCACGACTTTAACTCGATTTATAATTTTGAAGAAAACGATGTTATTATTCCTATTACAGTTCTCGAAGAGCTTGATAAGTTTAAGAAAGGAAACGATCAAATAAATTTTCACGCCAGAGAATTTAGCAGAGAACTTGACAGAATATCAGGAGATAAGCTTTTTACTGATGGTGTAAACCTGGGAAAAGGACTAGGGAATTTATTCATTGAAACGGGAAAAGAATTTTCTCAGGAAATGAAAACATCCTTTCAAGAGAATATTCCAGATCATAGAATTTTAGCAATTACCGAGCACATTTTCAAACAATACAAACGTAAAAAGGTGATTTTGGTATCAAAAGATATCAACCTAAGAATGAAGGCAAAATCACTTGGAATTCCTGCTGAAGATTACAAAAATGATCAGGTACAAGATTTAGATGATGTGATTAGTTTAGGAATTACTACTCTTGAAAATTTCGATGATGCAAAAATTTCCACTCTATATAAATCCAATGAAGGTATTCCTGAAGATGAATTTAACGAAAGTATACCTAACGGACATGAATATTACATTTTGAAAGGAGCTTCATCGAGTGCCCTGGCACATTTTGATCCAATAGAAAAATTAATTACCCGAGTAGAGAAACCCAATGCTTACGGAATATTCCCTAGAAATGCAGAACAAACTTTTTCAATGCATGCTCTTTTGGACACGAAAATTTCCTTGGTTGCATTAACCGGACGAGCTGGTACTGGAAAAACGCTTCTGGCTTTGGCTACCGCACTTGCTCAAATAGATATGTACGATCAAATATTTTTAGCAAGACCCATTGTTGCATTAGCCAATAAAGATTTGGGTTATTTACCTGGTGATGCTAATGAAAAAATTGGTCCTTACATGCAACCATTGTTCGACAACTTGAGTGTAATAAAACACAAATTTAATATTCACAGCAAAGAGTATCTTAAAATTGATGAACTTTTAAAAGATGATAGATTACAAATAACACCACTGGCTTACATACGTGGTAGAAGTTTATCTAATACATTCTTTATTGTAGACGAAGCACAAAACCTTACACCTCACGAAATCAAAACAATTATTACCCGAGCAGGCGAAGGAACAAAAATGATATTCACTGGAGATATTGAACAAATTGATTCCCCTTATCTGGATAAAAAATCGAACGGGTTGGCATATTTATCAGACAGAATGAAAGGTCAGGATATTTTCGCTCATGTGAACCTTATTAAAGGAGAAAGAAGTCACTTAGCTGAACTTGCAAGTAATTTACTGTAACAATGACTCTTGCATTCCTCCTAAATTTATTTTAATTTGAATAGAGAATTGGAACTCATTTGAAAAAATGAGTTCTATCCCATTAAATGAAATTTACCGCGTATGAAAATTATGAAATTTGCCGCCATTGACATCGGATCTAACGCAATCCGACTGCTGTTTATGAATGTATTTGAGGAAGGTGGAAATACGCATTTTAAAAAATCATCTTTAATCAGAGTTCCAATTCGATTGGGAACCGACACCTTTATTGATAAGTTTATTTCTCCAACAAAAGGCGAAAAACTTATCAAAGCAATGAAAGCCTTTCGTAATCTTATGGAAGTACACGAGGTGGTAAATTACCGTGCTTGTGCGACTTCAGCAATGCGAGAAGCTGCCAATGGTGCGGAAATTATTCAACAAATTGAAGATGAAAGTCATATTAAAATTGATATTATAGATGGTAAAGAAGAAGCCAATATAATTTTTGATAATAAAATTGCTGACAAGTTAGAACCCAACAAAGATTACCTTTATGTTGATGTTGGTGGTGGAAGTACCGAAATCACACTTTTTTCAAAAGGAATCTGTACTTTCTCGGCGTCATTCAATGTGGGTACAATTAAAATTTTAAAAGATTGCGTTCCAAAGGGAGAATTTATTCGGATTAAAGAATGTCTGTTAGACATTTGTCCAAATTGCGAGAACATTGAAATTATTGGCTCGGGCGGTAATATCAATCGATTGGTTAAACTTGCTACTCCAAAAAAGGAAAAACACCTTAGTTACAAAGAATTAAAATCAATCTATTACGATCTGAAAATGTATTCATACGAAGATTTAATGATTAATTACGATATGAATCCCGATCGTGCTGATGTTATTATTCCTGCGGCTACCATATTCTTAAGCGTTATGGAATGGGCGAAGGCTGAGCGAATTCATGTACCTAAAATTGGTGTAACCGATGGTATTGTTCATCAACTTTACAAGGAATACAAGACTAATGAGCTCCTTATTAGTTAAAAACGTATTTCTTTTTGTAGATTTGCAAATCATTTAATTTAGATAATTTTGAGCTATTTCAATTCATTTTGAAATGGTTCTTTTTTTATCTGAAAATCAAAAAAAAACAATCAGCAGAAGGGAAGAAAATATGTTGGAAGGAAAAACAGTTGCATTTTACACATTGGGATGTAAATTGAATTTTTCTGAAACTTCAACCATTGGAAGATCATTTAAAGAAATGGGATTCGAAACGGTGAAGATGACAGAAAAAGCTGATATATACGTTATCAATACCTGTTCGGTAACCGATCAGGCTGATAAAAAGTGCCGACAAGCAATCAAAAAAGTGATTAAAACAAATCCAAACGCTTTTATTGCTGTTATTGGATGTTATGCACAGTTAAAACCACAAGAAATCCTTGCCATTCCTGGTGTAGATTTGATATTGGGGGCAAACGAAAAATTCAATATCCACAAATACATCGATCATCTTGAAAAAAACGGAACTGGTGAACTTCAGCCTTGCGAAGTTGAATCGGTAAAAGATTTTCACTCTTCCTACTCAATGGGTGACAGAACCCGTTGTTTTCTGAAAATTCAGGACGGTTGTAATTACTTCTGCACCTACTGTACTATTCCTTTTGCCAGAGGAAGAAGCAGAAACAGTAGCATTTCAGAAACAGTAAAGCAAGCCGAAAAAGTTGCAGAGCAAGGTGCAAAAGAAATCATTTTAACCGGCGTAAATATTGGTGATTTTGGTAAAAGTACCAATGAAACTTTTCTTGAACTGATAAAAGAGCTAGAGAAAGTTGAAGGCATAGAACGATTTCGAATTTCATCGATAGAGCCCAACCTACTGAGTAATGATATTATTGATTTTGTTGCCAGTTCGAAGAAATTTGTAAATCATTTTCATATTCCATTACAAGCAGGATCGAACAAAGTTCTTAAATTGATGAAACGTAGATACGACCGAGAACTTTTTGCTCAGCGTATCGAAAAAATAAAAACTCTTTTGCCCGATGCCTTTATTGGTGTTGATGTAATTGCCGGAAGTCGAGGTGAAAGTGAAGAGGATTTTAATGAGGCGTACAAGTTCATTAACGAATTGCCTATAAGTCAACTTCATGTTTTTCCTTATTCGGAAAGACAAGGAACCAAAGCATTGGAAATTAAGGAATCGGTTCCTGTACAAGAAAGAAAACAGAGAGCTAAAATGCTTCAAATATTATCAGGCAAAAAGTTAAGAGCGTTTTATCAGAATCATTTAAATCAAGAAACAGAAGTTCTTTTCGAAGGATATAACGATCATGGTAAAATGTATGGATTTACCGAGAACTATATTAAAGTGGAAATTCCTTACAATTTGAATTTAAGTAACCAGTTGGCAATGGTGAGCCTGAAAGAAATTAATGAAAAAGGCAATGTGGAAGCCGAATTGCTAAATACGAACCAATTTAGTTTTAAACCAATTATTCAATAAAATCATCTATCATGAATATGCTAGAGGAACTGTGTTTAAAAACCAAGGATATTGCCAAAAAGGCAGGATCCTTTATTAAAGATCAACAAAGCAAAATAAAAGCGGATATAGTTGAGACGAAAGGCATGCACGATTTTGTTACCTATGTTGATAAAACATCCGAAGAGTTAATCGTAAAAGAGCTAAAGGAAATTCTGCCCGAAGCTGGTTTTATTGCCGAGGAAGGAACCGAAACTTTTCGCGCCGATCGTTACAATTGGATTATTGATCCGCTTGACGGAACAACCAATTACATACATGGCTTCTCACCCTTCGCAGTTAGTATAGCATTGCAGGAAAACAATGAAATTGTATTAGGAGTTGTTTACGAAATTAGTTTAGATGAGTGCTTCTACTCCTGGAAAGGAGCTGGTGGCGCATTTTTAAATGGCAATACAATTCGTGTTTCCAAAGCAAAAACTGTTGACGCCTCGCTAATCGCAACAGGTTTTCCTTATTACGACTACGATTTATTAAAAAATTTCATGGCAACATTGGAATATTTTATTCTAAACTCGCATGGTGTTCGAAGACCCGGTTCTGCCGCTACCGATTTGGCTTATGTAGCTTGCGGTAGATTCGAAGCTTTTTATGAATACAGTTTGCAAGCCTGGGATGTTGCTGCCGGATCCTTCCTGGTAAAACAAGCAGGTGGAGCAGTATGTGATTTTAAAGGCGGAAGCGATTATATTTTTGGAAAAGAAATCATTGCTTCAAATGGATTGGTACAGGAAGAATTTAAATCTGTTGTTCAAAAGCATATGCTCAAGTAAAACAATCATCTTTTTTTGTAATTTCAGAAAATAATTAAGACATAGTTAATGATAAATTTCCTCTCATACATCGTATACGGTTTCTTAAAACTTCTAAGCTTTCTGCCACTCGGAGTTCTTTACATTGTTTCTGATTTCGTTTATTTTATAGTTTACAAAATTATTGGATATCGAAAAGCTGTTGTGACTAACAATATGAAAAATGCTTTTCCTGACAAATCGGAAGAAGAAATTATCCGTTTACGAAAAGAATTTTACCATCATTTTTGTGATTTATTTCTTGAAACTATAAAGCTCTGGTCTATGAGCGAAGATGAGATTAAAAAAAGATGTAAATTCTTAAATTTGGAAATTTCTGATAAATATGTAAATGAAAATAGAAGTGTAATTGCCATTCTAGGTCATTATTGTAATTGGGAATGGATGACTTGTTTCCCAATTTGGGGATATGAAAATGTATTGCCAATTTATAAACCTTTACACAACAGAACTTTTGATAAAATGTACATCAAAATTCGCGAAAAATTTGGGGCTAAAACTCTTGCTAAAAACGATACTTTGAGAACAATGTTATCGTATCGAAGAGAGAATAAAGCAACTTTTACTGTATTTATCGGAGATCAAACACCTAATAAAAGGAGCATCAACTACTGGACTCAATTCTTAAATCAGGAAACTCCAATCTTACAAGGAACAGAACGAATCGCTAAAAAACTTGATCAAGCAGTTGTATTTATAAACATGCAAAAAGTTAAGCGTGGTTATTACGAAGTAGAGTTTATTCCTTTATTCGATAATCCTAAAGAAACTGCTGAAAATGAAATTACCGAAAAACACACTCGTGTTTTAGAGGAAATAATCAACAAAAATCCTGCTTACTGGCTTTGGTCGCATAAACGCTGGAAGCATAAAAAGCAATAATTTAACTTCCCTACATTCGAACCTTTTACTTTAAAATAAGATATGAATCGCATCGCAATTGTAATATTAAACTGGAACGGCAAGGAATTATTAAAAAAATTTCTTCCTTCGGTAACAACTCACTCCAATAGAGAATGGGCTGATGTTATTATTGCTGACAATGCCTCGACCGATCATTCTATATCATTTCTAAAGGATAACTATCCTAATTTGCAAAGAATACAATTGGATAAGAACTACGGTTTTGCGGAAGGATACAATCGAGCTTTGGCTCAATTGCCTCACTCCTATTTTGTGCTTTTAAATTCCGATGTTGAGGTAACCGAAAATTGGTTAGATTCCATTTATACACAATTTGAAAAGTATAAAGATATTGCGGCTGCAATGCCTAAAATTAAAGCCTATCACAAAAAAACAGATTTTGAATATGCTGGAGCTGTAGGTGGATTTATTGACTATTTGGGTTATCCTTTTTGCCGAGGACGTATTCTGGATTCAATAGAAAAAGATACGGGACAATACGATAAAAACATTGATATTTTTTGGGCAAGTGGCGCAGCCATGTTCGTTCGAGCTGAAGTCTATAAGCAAGCAGGTGGTTTAGATTCTGATTTCTTTGCACATATGGAAGAAATTGATCTTTGCTGGAGAATAAAGAATCTTGGTTATCGAATTATCTGCGATACAAATTCTACAGTTTTTCATGTAGGAGGAGCAACTTTACCGAACCATAGTTCACGCAAGCTATTCCTTAATTTTCGCAACAACTTGCTAATGCTATATAAGAATTTACCATCGCATAAACTCTTATTCACCTTTTTGGCAAGAATGATACTGGATGGTGTTGCTGCCTTTAAATTTTTACTGAGCGGGGAGGTTTCCAATTTTACCGCAGTATTTAAGGCACATATGTCCTTTTATTCTCTGCTAAAAAAATACAATCTGAAAAGAAAGCAATCCTTGCGTTTGGTAAGCAAAGAACATCATCCTGAAATCTATCAGAATAGCCTCATTATAGATTATTATTTAAAAAGTAAGAAAGTATTTTCTGATTTAAATTTTAAGCATTAACAATGCTAACTTATACATGTGATGTAAATTTTAAACCTACAATAGCAATTAGTAATAGTAGCATAAAGAAAATCCGAGAAAAGTGAACTGGTTCTCCAAATAAAACAATTCCTAAAATTGCTGTTGATAAGGCTCCAATTCCTGTCCAAACGGCATAAGCAGTTCCAACTGGCAAATTCTTGACAGCCAAAGCCAGGAAATAAACGCTTATTCCCATTGCTACAATTGTAATCACACTAGGCCACAATTTTGTAAAACCTTGCGCATATTTTAAGCCTATTGCCCATACCGCTTCAAAAAGTCCTGCCACAATCAAATAAACCCATGCTATCCCCATATCTACAACTCCTCTATAACTTTTTCCAATTGAATTCCCCGCGATCCTTTTATCAGGATATAATAATTTTTTACTTCCTCTTGTTTCAATTCAGTACCTAGCTCGTCTACTAATTTGAAAGTTTTACAATTGCTCCTGGTATTCACTTTGGAAAAAATATTTCCTACCAAATAAACCTTTTTCAAACCTTTTTCATCTAACAAATCAATAAGTGCCAAATGCTCTTTTTCCGAATCATCACCCAACTCCAGCATATCACCTAAAATAACGAGCTTATTTTTCACCTTTAAATTGGCAAAATTTGTAATGGCAACATTCATACTACTTGGGTTAGCATTATAAGCATCCAAAAACAAAACATTCCTGTCTGTTTTCTTTAGTTGAGACCTGTTATTACTTGGCTCGTAAGCTTCCAATGCCTCTTTTATAACAATCTCTTCGATATTAAAGTATCGCCCAATTGTAACTGCTGCTAATGCATTTTCATAATTATATCCACCAATCAATTTGGTTTTGATATACAACTTACCAATTTTAGCAGATCTTAATTCTAGAATTAGATATGGTTCAGCTTGTAAAAATCTTGCTTTACTATTTGCTTCCTCCGAATTTCCGTAGGAGTAAATTTCCTGATCATTCAACATTCCTAATAAATGTTGATTATCTCTATTGACAAAAACTTTTCCTTTGCCTTGTAAATAATCGTAAAGTTCTTTCTTTGTTTTCTTTACACCCTCAAACGAGCCAAATCCTTCTAAATGAGCCTTTCCAACATTGGTAATCAAACCAAAGTTTGGTTCACAAATTTCGCACAAAAACTTAATTTCTTCCGGATGATTTGCACCCATTTCAACTATGCCAAAATCTGTTTCTTTTGTCATCGCCAACAATGTTAACGGCACTCCAATGTGGTTGTTTAAATTTCCTTGAGTCGCATAAGTACTGAACTTCCTTTTTAAAACTTCATTCACCAACTCCTTTGTAGTTGTTTTTCCATTAGTTCCTGTAATTGCAAGTATTGGAATGTTTAATGAACGTCTATGTTCTTTTGCCAATTCCTGCAGGCATGTTAAAACATCTTCAACCAAAATACAAGCTTCGCTTCTAACGTGTTCTTTTTCATCTACAATAGCATATTTACATCCTTTTTGAATAGCGGCTTCTGCAAATTTATTACCATTAAAATTTGCTCCTTTTAAAGCAAAAAATATTGAATTTGGAACTATTTTTCTAGTATCGGTTACAACTACCGGATATTTTTCGAAAAGACTGTAAATATATGATTTGGACATATGGATGTATTCAATAAAGTTTCAACGAACGAAATTAATAAAATCAAATAAAAAACCCCATTCTTAAAAAGAATGGGGTTGAATTATTTTGAATAACTACTTCAAATTATTTTTGGGTTGGTCTACCAACTCGAGTCATAGCACAACGGAAACCGATATCGTCACGAGCTTCTTTCTGATCCATGAATCTGCGAGCACTTGGTGCCATCCAGTAAGCTCTATCTTTCCATGATCCACCTTTATAAACTCTTGAATTGTCCGTTACCATAGAACTAAAGTCACTACCATCCTGACCTCTACCCTGAACATACATTCGACTTGAACCTTTTGTTTGATGCTCTGGGTTATTCCACTCATAATCAGGTACGATACTTGATGAAACATCTCCATCTCTATAGTTTCTGTTATCAGCTGTTTTATAATTCTCTCTACCTACTAATTCTTCATCGGTTTGTGTTCTGTAACGCAAGCGTCCTAAACTATCCTTCTCGGCAATATTACCTTCTTCATCACGAACAGGTGTTTTAAATACATTACCTCTATATGGATTAAATTCAGCAATATCCTCAGGTGACATTGGGCGATAAACATCAGCAACCCATTCGCTCACATTACCAGCCATACAATACAGACCGAAATCGTTAGGCCAAAATGAATTTACCGGCACAGTAACATCTCCACCATCATTAAGTGCTCCTGCTGTTCCCATATAATCTCCACGACCACGAGCAAAGTTAGCCATCATTTTACCACGAACTTTCTTATTCTCGTTTCTAACCCAGTGACCATTCCATGGAAAAATCTTTTTATCAGTAATTCTTTCCTCTTCTGAGTTTCCAATTAATGCAGTTGCTGCATATTCCCACTCAGCTTCTGAAGGAAGTCGATATTTAGGAAGAAGAATTCCATCCGTCCAACGAACTGATCTTTCTTCATTATCTGGATCTAAATCAGGAAGATTTTTATTTACGGCACCTTCGTATTGTCCTGCTAAATATGCTTGAGTATTAAAATTATTTTCATCTCTTTGAGCTGGGTCATCATTAAGAATTCCTTTATCGATAAGAATTCTTTCATTTACACGATCAGTACGCCATTCGCAAAAATCAACGGCTTGTTCCCACGAAACTCCAACTACAGGATATTCAGCATAAGCTGGATGACGCAAATAGTTATTTACATACGGTTCGTTGTACGCTAATTCGTTACGCCAAACCAATGTATCAGGCAATGCCTTTTTATAAACTTCAGGATATGAAACATATACTCGTTGAATCCAGTGTAAGTATTCCAAATAATCAACATTACGTACTTCAGTTTCGTCAATATAAAAAGAAGGGACTGTAACTCTTCTTGGAACATTATTCCAATCGTACATTACATCTTGCTGAGTTCTACCCATAGTAAATGTACCACCTTGTATAAATTTTAAGCCAGGACCAGTTTTCTGCTCATAACCGCTATGATATTCAAAGCCTCCGTTATCAGGATCGTTGTATGCCCAACCTGTGGTTTTAGATTTTTCTCCCTTACCTACAAGATTTTTAACCTTCGAACACGATGGGAAGATCATTAAACTTGTAGCAAAAACAGCAATAACTATGCTAGATTTTAGTTTCATAATAGATTGAATGTAGTTTATCTTCAAAAATACTTAACTCAACAAATATAACTAAAAGTGTATGAAATTTATTGTATCTATTTTTAGTTTTTACACTAAATATTTAACATTTTTCTTTACACATCATTTTCTTTATTTAACTTCTTACTCTAATCAAATCAATACAAACACTTCATTACAACTCTAACCATTTGATTCAAAACACATTTAACTAAATCTTATTCAATTAATATTCATTTTGAATCATTTTTATATCATAAACAGATTAATAGCCTTTGTATAAAGTTTTGTTTATTTTGCATTAATTCTGTCATAAAATTCTCTAAAGGTAAAACTCAGTATGCGTTACAAAATCCTTATTGTTACTTTATTGTTTTGTCTCAACTCTTTTGGACAAACAAGCAAAGAATTCAAATTATCCTGGCAAGAAGCGTATATTTTCTCTCCCAAAGGAGAAAAAATCACTTCTTTACGCTTTCAAGGAGCTTCAATTGACGAGACAAACAATTGGTTGCCTATGTTTTCTCATCTTCAAAGAACTGGTTCAATTGGAGATATATTCTCTGTTGAGTTATTGGATACGCAATTCGATCCGTTAAGTTCCGAAGAAGCACAAATTTTACGAAATAAATCTTTTCCGAATATTATAACACCTAAAATTCTATCTGTTATTATTCGAAAAAACACATACCAACAAGTTCAATTTATACCATTTCGAAAAAATCCGGTAAACGGAAAAATTGAAAAACTAGTTGCTTTTAAAATAAAGTTTAACAAAGAAACACAAAGTAAATCCAGCCCAAAAGCTAAAACTTATTCTATGAACTCGGTGTTATCCTCTGGAAATTGGATTAAGATTTCTGTTGATACAAGTGCTGTTCATAAAATCACCTATGACCAATTAATACATATGGGCATAAGCAATCCTGCACAAGTGCGAGTTTATGGATATGGAGGTATGCTTTCAAAAATCAACTCAGAAGAAACAATCGATGATCTTCCTCTTGTTCCAATATATATGAATAATGGTAATGATGGAGTTTTTAATTCTGGTGATTTTATTCTGTTTTATGCTTCTGGTCCAAGATCATGGTCCTTTGATAATAGTAAATCTGAATTTATTCATAAAAATCACTTATACTCAGATAAATCATTCTATTTTTTAACTTCGGACAAAGGCAATCCATCAATCATACCCATTAACAATTCCGAAAGTACATTTAATACTACTGTTAATTCTTTTAACGATTACCGTGTTTTTGATGTGGATAAAACCAATCTTTTAGAATCAGGTAGATTGTGGTTGGGAACCGAATTTGATGTCTCGACAGAACATCATTTCGAATTTTCATTTCCTAATTTAAAAGCCAATTCTCCAATAAAAATAGGAGTTAACCTGGCAGCTCGATCATCATCAACAACAAAATTTGAATTAATTTCCGGATCTCAAAACATAGGAGAAGTCAATCTTACAGCCGTCAATACTGGTAGCTATACCGCAAATTATGCATCCCTTAAAGAAGAGGTTTTTACCGAATTTATTCCCAACTCTGATAACTTTAGCATCTCTATTAACTATCAAAAAAGTTCGGCTTCATCAATTGGCTGGTTAGATTTTTTAAGAGTAAATGCACGAAGAGAGTTAATTTTTACTGATTCTCAAATGTCTTTTCGAGATAAAGAATCTGTTGGCGCAGGACTTATTTCTAAATTTCAGATTCAAAATTGCAAGGCATCAACTCTGGTTTGGGATATTACAGATCATAGCAATATCAAACAAATACAATTATCAATAGCTGGTACTGTAGGAGAATTTAACACCAGTACAACCAATCTAAAAGAATTTGTTGTTCTGAATCCAGATGGTGAATTTCCTAACCCTGAAATTGTAGGCAGCATTCAAAATCAAAACTTACACTCATTAGATCAGTTGGATATGCTAATCATTAGCAATTCAAGGTTTATGAGTTATGCCGAGCAAATAGCCAATTACCATAAAAATAACGACAATCTAAAGGTTAGTGTTATTGATCAGGAAAGTATTTTTAATGAATTTTCGTCAGGTGCTCCTGATGTTGCGGCGATTAGAAATTTTGTAAAGATGTTTTACGATAGATCTACTAATGAATCGGATATGATTAAATATCTACTTCTATTTGGTGATGGTTCTTTCGATAACAAATTGTCAAGTGAAAGCAACACGAATAAAATTTTAACCTACCAATCGGAAAATTCTCTCAGTCCAACACAATCATTTGTTACCGATGATTTTTTTGGACTATTGGATGACAACGAAGGAGAAGCAAGCGGTTTAGTTGACATAGGAATTGGTCGATTACCTGTTAATACAAGTGAAGAAGCACAAATTGTTACTTCAAAAATCACAAATTACAATAACAATACAAAAGGAGATTGGCAAACTGCTATTTGTATTATTGGTGATGATGAGGACAACAATACTCATATGAGAGATGCCAATTATTTGGCTGTACAGGTGGAAGACAATTATCCACAATATAAAGTTCAACGTATTTTTTTAGACGATTACGAACAAATAACCAGTTCAGCTGGTCAGGAATATCCTGATGTTAATATTGAAATTAACGAAAATGTTAATAAAGGAAGTTTGATCATAAATTATACTGGGCATGGAAATGAAAATGGTTTAGCCCATGAACACATTCTTATGACCGATGATATTCTTTCATGGCAAAATTCGGATCGATTGCCTCTTTTCATGACTGCGACTTGTGAATTTAGCAGGTTCGATAATTATAAAAAATTATCAGCCGGTGAGATCGTTTTTCTGAGAGATAACGGCGGTGGTATTGGACTTTTCACGACTACTCGCCTTGTCTTTTCATCTCCTAACTTCAGCCTGAATCAAAACTTTTACAATTTCGTATTTGAGAAAGATGAAGAAGGTGAATTTTATCGTTTAGGCGATATTATGCGAAATACAAAAAATGCTACTGCTTCGGGAATTAATAAGCGAAATTTTACTTTGTTAGGTGATCCTGCTTTAAAATTAAATTACCCTCAACACAATGCAATTACATCTATGATCAACGATGTTGATATTTCGCAAGCAGTTGATACTCTAAAAGCTTTGAGCGAAATTAAAATATCAGGCAAAATTATTGCAAGTACAGGTAGTGATTTAAATAGTTTTAATGGAACCCTGTACCCAACAGTTCTGGATAAAAAAGTTGATAAAATAACTAAGGGTAACGATGGAAATCCTTTTGAGTATTCCGAACAATCTAATGTTTTATACAAAGGGAAAGCAAGCGTTAACAATGGCAATTTTGAATTTACATTCTTTGTTCCAAAGGATATAAACTATCAGTTTGGCTATGGAAAAATTTCATATTATGCTACTGATGGCAATTCGGATGCTGCCGGATTTACCAATACAATTGTTGTTGGTGGTACCAATCCTAACGCATCAAATGATAATTTAGGTCCTGATATCGAATTGTATATGAATGATGAGCAATTTACTCCAGGTGGAATAACTGATCTTAACCCACTCCTTCTTGCTGTTGTTAGAGATTCAAGTGGAATCAATACAACCGGCACTTCAATTGGACACGATATCATCGCAATTCTTGATCGAAACACAGATCAAGCAATTGATCTTAATGATTTTTATGAATCTGATTTAGACAATTATAAAAAGGGTAAAATTACCTATCAACTTAGCGAACTAGAGACAGGCGAACATGAAATTCAATTAAAAGTTTGGGACAATGTTAATAATTCTTCGGAAAGCAGTTTAGAATTTGTTGTCGCTGAAAACGCTGATTTAGTAATTAAGCATGTTCTGAATTACCCTAATCCATTTACTACAAATACAGGCTTTTATTTTGAACACAACAAAACTTCAAGCGATCTGGATGTTTTAATACAAATTTTAACCGTTTCAGGTAAATTAATCAAAACCATCGAAACAAGTTTTAACGCTACAAGCAAGCGAGTAGGACCAATACAATGGGATGGGAAAGATGATTTTGGAAACTCCATTGGTCGTGGCGTTTACTTCTATCGTGTAAAAGTAAGAGCCGATAATGGAAAAACAGTAAATAAATTTCAAAAATTAGTGATCCTCAAATAATAAAAAAGAGTAATTGTAGTTATTTGAATTATATTTGCAGACTATTATATAAATATGTTATGAATTATAGACTAACTCTAATCACAAGCTTATTAGGCCTTTTGCTTTTTACTAACACTAGTAAAACCTCGGCCCAGACTTCTACTTCAGGAGCCAATTACATTTCAACTGCCGTATCTTTTTTAACCATTACACCCGACTCAAGAGCTGGTGCCATGGGAGATGCTGGTGTAGCTACATCGCCGGATGTAAATTCCATGCACTGGAATCCGGCAAAATATGCAATGATCGATGGACAATATGGTGTTTCTGCCTCTTATACACCATGGCTACGCGATCTAGTTGACGATATGAGCATTGCTTATCTTACTGGTTATTATCGATTGGATAAAAATCAAGTAATTGGTGCTTCGCTTCGTTATTTTTCATTAGGTGAAATTGCCTTTTTAGAAAGAGCAGAAGATATTCCTGTAGCTAAGAATCCTAATGAATGGGCATTTGACGTTGCTTATTCAAGAAGATTAACCGATCAATTATCAGGAGGTATCGCATTTAGATATATCCGATCGGACTTAACACAATCGCAATATGTAGCAGGTATCGAAACTCAAGCTGGGAATGCATTTGCTGCAGACATTTCGGTATACTATGAGAACGAATTTAGAAGAAATCGTAGAGATATGGTTTGGTCTTGGGGTTTAAATATCTCGAACATTGGATCTAAAATTAGTTACACCAATGATGATGAGAAAGAATTTATACCAACTAATTTAAAGTTAGGTACCGCTTTAAAATTTGAATTGGACCGATACAATAGCTTAACCATCGCTGCTGACATGAACAAATTATTAGTTCCAACTCCATCTGGTGGAAACTTAGATGAAGATGACAATAATGGTGGCGTAATCGTAGGAAGTGAATCTTCTGATAAATCTGTTGTTAGTGGAATTTTTAGTTCCTTTAGCGATGCCCCTAACGGCATGAGTGAAGAATTTAAAGAAGTGGCTTGGTCACTTGGTTTAGAGTATTGGTATCAAGAACAATTTGCTCTTCGTACGGGATACTACTACGAGCATGAAGACAAAGGTAATCGCAAATATTTTACAGCAGGTTTAGGGGTTAAACTAAACATGTTCGATTTGGATTTTTCTTATCTGATCCCAACTACACAAAACAATCCTTTAAAAAATACTTTAAGATTTAGTTTAACAGCCAATCTTGATAAAATTATTAAGTAATGAAGATTAAAGTAGGATTTGGTTACGATGTTCATCAGTTGGCCAAAAGTGAAGAGTTTTGGTTGGGAGGCATAAAAATTGATCACAGTAAAGGATGCGTTGCCCATTCCGATGGAGATGTTCTAATACATGCAATTTGCGATGCACTTTTAGGTGCTGCCAATATGCGCGATATCGGTTATCATTTTCCTGATAATTCGGATGATTTTAAAGGTATTGACAGTAAAATATTATTAAAAAAGACTGTCGAAATAATCGCAGAAAAAGGATATTCAATTGGAAATATTGATTCCACTATTGCCTTACAAAAACCAAAAATTAAATCACTTATTCCCGAAATGCAAAAAGTACTTTCTTTAGTAATGGGGATAGATATCGACGATTTAGCAATAAAAGCTACTACAACAGAAAAATTAGGATTTGTAGGTACTGAAGATGGGATATCAGCCTATGCAACAGTTCTTATTGAAAAGTAAATTTCCAATATACATTATAAAAAAAGCCTTCCGAACAGCTGTTCGGAAGGCTTTTTCATTTCTACTATCATTAAATAAATCAGTTTACAACCTCAAAATTGGCTCTTCCAGTAACCCAATTTCCATTCTCATCAATCCCTTTTACAACTATAGTATATTCTGATTGATCATCAGAAGTATAAAAACTAAAATCATAACATTCTCCATTCTTACTTTCTTCAAATGTGTCAAAATACAATACATTTCTAAAATCAGCCAAGCGAGATTCTTTTAGTTTAGGATCAGAATAATCAGGACTGTTAAACTCGTACCCAGAATTATACCCTTTGTGCACCTGTCTGAAAATACGATTATCAAACTCCATATCTGCCATATTACCTTCTTTGGTATAAAAACATAATAGATATCCCAAGTTTTCACCCTTTAAGAAGAATTGTAGATTTATAACTTCAATCCTTTCCAATTCTTGTGGTTTGATATCAAGTATACTCTGAGTATTCTTAATTGGAACACCATCGACAAAAACTAGAGTTTCAGCATGTTTAGGATATAAAGAATACTCCTCAAGCACCTTAAAATCATAACCTTTCATATTTTTCTTCAAATTTGTAAGTGGTACAAGTTCTCGAACAACCTCCTCCATAGTGGGTAATTCAATATACTTATCAATTTTTACACTATGATGAGCTTTTTTGTAAAATGATTTATTCTTATTACTAAAATCACTTATTTCAGGTTCGGTCTTATATGCTGCATATATTGAATTGATTTGCATATTAACAATGGCCTCATTCAAATCTTGCATTTGTAAACTATCAATAACAAGATCTCCAACATGTTCTCCTGAATATACTGTAGAAAAATCATCGTCCAATATAACCTTATAATTCAAACAAGTAGTATCCATAGATTTAGGCTGAATCACCATTTCTTCATCACCATACCGATTTACTACAAACCTGAACCTGCCCAATGAATCCGTTTTAGAAAATTCTAATGCTGGTTTGCGTGAAACAAAACTTAATGCAAACGGCTTATTTTTTATCGAATTACCAGTTTCTATATCTGCGATTCTTCCTGTTAATAACTCACCCTCTAATTCTGGCAATATAATGCTATCATTTAGAAATAAAGCAGGCTTATTTTTTAATAACATTTTATCATTAGCTGATAGTGTATTAACAGTATTAAATGGTTTATTTAATAAACAAGATTTCACAACTGAAACCGAGAAATGTTTTAATGAATTTACATTTTCAACTGAAACATTAACTTTACTCCTCAATCCATATTGCATTTTATCTGAAGATATGTTTAATAATTTTTCTTCATTTAAATTCGAAAATCCTCGAAACGCATGTATCTTTTTAGAATCATCAACGAGCAAAGCAAACAAATCAATTGATTGAAAATTATTCCTTGGAATTCTAACAATACCATCAGAAGGTATTTTATAAGTACTTATATATTGTCCTCCAGAACTTAGAATATCAATTCTCATATTGTCATTACAAATTCCATTAATTCTAAATATAATCTCTTCAGATGAATCAATTAATTGAATTAAATACTTATCATTTGAAACCGATGGCAACATTACTTTTTCATCACCATAAGACAATAAATACTTATTAAATTGATTAGGAATAAAATTCACAATGTCATATCCAGTTTCTCTAGTTTCAAACTCATGCAAAACATTAGACTTATTATCTTGAATACTACCTCTCAACCTTATAGGGTTTCCTTTTTTATCACAAGCATAAAGAATAACTTTATTTGAAATATTCGGAACTAACTTCCCCCCTTCTACAAAACAAAAAACAGTATCTCTCAGATGATAGCTATCTCCCTTAGGCATGCTATTTTTCACAAAAGGATTTATTACATCAAGTGATTTGGTTGCGAACAGACTTACATCTTTATTTCTCATCCAACGAGAATAAGCTCGTATATAATACCTCCCGCTTGACAAACTATCAGGCAATTGCATTTTCGATTGAATTAATGAATCTTCAATACAATATTTTAATTTAACAATAGGAACGTGTCTGTTATTTAATAATTCCACATACAATACATTACTCAATTGTGAATTATTATTTGAACACAACTCTATTGCTCCTAGACCAAACCAAATATCTTCACCCGCAATATAAATATCCCTATCGGTGCTTAGTGTAACTTTTTCCTGCGCTTTTGATATTAAAATATTGCAAAAAAATAAACATATAACGCTTACAAGCCAATGTAATATTCTCAATTTATTTGATTTCATAATTAATCCTCCCAAAACTCTGGTTTTTTAAGTGAACCTGTTAGTGAACAATCAACACAGGTTGGTTCAACAATAATTAACGCATTACGCAGCATAGGCTTATCATGGAGTCTAAAATCACCATTAAGTACATAATATTCATATATATCATGCAAATTATGGAAAAAATTATTATCCACATCAACTGTATCTTGACGACAATATGGAAGTACTATAACATCTTTTAATCCTAATTCTACTGCATCTTCCCAGGTAATAAATATTCTCTTAGATGATACAGCACCTGTTTGAAAATATCCTAACACCGTTTCCTTGCTATTTGTAATATTTTTAATGTTACCTTCTGTTGAATACGGTTGTGATCCAAAAATATCGCCAACATCCTCTGTTGATTCTTTCAATTTATTCCAGTAATTATACTCTTCTTTAGATATGGATAGTTGCTTAATTAAAATACTATATTTAACATTAAACTTATCATTAATTCCAGAGGGAATAAAACAAACTTTCTTACCATTTATTGCTGTAGAATTCTGATTTTCTAAAGATTGGACAACAATTTCACTAGAAATTGAATTTTTCCAACAATAAAAATTTTTCACAGGTATATAAATTAGCTCTTCATGTTCATCAAAATCAATATATTGTGGATGTGTAATTGAAAACTTCCAATCCTCTTCATATAACCATCTAACGTATGAGTCGATCGCACTTTCCCCATCTACATAAAATTGAATACCTTCTACTTCCTCGTTATTTACATCAATTGTTGTACCTCTCTTATAATAGAGACGATTTATTTTACTTGGTTCTAATATCTTACACTCGTTAGACTCGAACACATCACCATTTTCTGTTTTAATTTTTAATTTATACGATTTACCAATAACCGCTTTGAATTTTGTGCTATCAGTTTTATAAACACCCGGAGCTTTTTCTTGCAAAACTTCTTCATTTCCATCATTACAAAGAATTACAACCGTGGCATTTTCTTCAGGGCTTGGTATTTCACCTATATTAGATATTGATCTTGACAACTTAACCTCATGTGATTTAATCTCATCCGTTACCAAAGCCTCAACAACTAATAAATTTTCCGAATTACTAACATCAACATGATATGGATCCATACAAGATCCTATTAGAAAAACAGATATTAACAACAATAAATAATTTATTTTAACTCTAAAGAGATACATACAACTAAACTTAAAATATAGGATTAACAATTATAATATTACACATTCAAGATAAAATATAAAATAAATAATAATAATTGCTAATTAATAATTTTCATACAATAAATTATTAGTTATTTTTGTAAACATACTAACCATATAATATTAAATTGCACAATGAAAGAGTTGCCAATTATTTTGACATTATTAATTTTATCTTCGTTTATAACTGTATCTCAAAATTATAGTCAATCATATTCTGTTAGTAAAAGTGACATTAAATCATTTTACAATGAACATATGCACACAAAATACGATTACATTCTTGGAGAGGAATATAAACCATATCATAATTACAATCAAGATAATCCTTACTTAAATTCAAGTCATGGTTCAGGAGTAATTTATAGTGAAGGCAGAAAGTATCCTATAAGCATAATATATTACGATCTATTCCTTGATGAAGTAATAGTTAATTTAAATGACGAAGTAATTAAAAACTCATATATCAAAATAAACAAAGCACGAATTGATTCCTTCTCCATCAATTTGAATAAGTACTCTTATCATTTTATTAATTTAAACGCACCCAATAATATTCCTAGTGGTTTTTATGAAATTCCATATAGTAATAAATATCAATTAATAATTAAACATTTAGTAAGAAAAGGGAAAGACAATAGTTTAACTACCTACAAACAGAAGCAGATTCTATATCTAAGAAAACACAAGCAATTTCATAACATTAGCTCACAAAAAAAATTATTATCACTCTTCCCAGAGAAAAATAAACAATTGAAGAAAAAATTGAAGTCTCTAGAAATAAATTTCAGAAAGCCTAATCATGATCGATTCATTGAATTAATTAAATACGCAGAAACCTTATAAATCAAATCTTATGCGTAAAATTCTTACCACATTGCTAATTGTTTTATTTCACTTTACGGTTATAGGACAATCACTCACAATTCAAAAAGATTCTATTTCTTTTCAAGAAATTATTTCAAAAATAGAAGAATCTTCCACCTATAAGTTTTACTATATATCTGATTGGGTTAAAGATCAAAATTTCAATCCAAATTTTGAAAATACAGATGTAAAAAAAATAATTAGCTGGCTTGGGGAAAAAAGTAATTTAAACTATCAAATAATAAAAGAAAACAAAGTCGTTTTCACCAAAAACTATCGCGTAAAGACTAATTTCGCAAAAGCTTACAGCAATTATCTTTCAAAAAACACAATAAAAGAAATTGATACTATTTATTATAAATCACCAATAATAAAAAAACAAATAAGTAATAAAATTGGAGATGAATATAAACTATTTACCATTGGAGATAGAGCACACAATCCTAATAAAATCAAAACTACTTTTGGCGGTAAAATTACGGATGTGGAGAGTGGAGAATCTTTAATAGGTACCGTAGTTTACATTAAGGATATCCAAAAAGGTACTGTTACTAATCAATATGGACAATACTCTATTTCAATTCCAGTGGGAAAGTATAAAGTAGAATATCGATCTGTAGGAATGAAAACTACATTTCGTAATATTGTTATACATTCTAATGGGAAATTAAACGTGGAACTGAAAAGTAAACCTACTTCTTTAAAAGAGGTAGTAGTAACCGCTAAGACAGAAGATCCCGTGCGTAACCTAAGAATGGGAATGGAGAAGATTACGATAAAAGCATTAAAACAATTACCTCTTGGTATGGGCGAAGCTGACATCATAAAAAGCACATTATTATTGCCGGGTGTTCAGAGTGTTGGTGAGGCATCAAGTGGTTTTAACGTAAGAGGTGGAAATACAGATCAAAATCTAGTTCTTTTAAACCAAGCTCCAATAAATAATACTTCTCACTTTTTTGGATTTTTCTCAGGCTTTAATTCAGATATCATTAAGGATATTACCCTTTATAAAAGTGGTGTCCCGGCTAAATACGGAGGTAGAGTTTCATCCGTTATGGATTTAAGTTTAAAAGATGGAAATAGAAAAAAACATAGTGTTAATGGTGGTATTAGCCCTGTGTCAGGTAGACTTACAGTTGAAGGACCTTTAAAGAAAGATAAAAGCTCATTTATACTTGCTGGACGCACAACATATTCTGACTGGGTTCTTAAACTTTTAGATGACAAAAAACTTCAAAATAGTAGTGCCAATTTCTATGATCTACAAGGTAATTTCTCATGGGATTTAGATGATAAAAACAGCCTATATCTATCTGGATACTATAGCTATGACAGCTTTGATTATTATTTAGAAGATAAATTTGAATACAATACCCTTGCATCTACAATTAAGTGGAAACATATATTTAGTCCAAAATTATTTTCAACATTTTCGGCGGCAATCAGTAAATATGATTACACAACACTGTCAAGACAAGAACAGAGCCAATCTTACTCCGTTAAATATAAAATTGACCAATATATTTTTAACGCAGATTTTTCATTTCTATCTAGCCTAAATCATAAAATCGATTTTGGAATCAATAGTACCTATTATGATTTAGCTCCTGGTGATCAAAAACCAAGTAATTCTGAGTCGCTTATAAAGGCAAAGAAACTTGAAAGCGAACAAGCCTTAGAAATGGCTGCTTATATAAGTGATGAATTTGAACTTTCCCATTTTATGTCTTTGTCGGTTGGTCTACGATATTCCTTTTACGGTAATCTTGGTCCAAAAACAGAATATAATTACTTAAAAGGTCAAGCTAGAAACCTTGAATCAATGGATGGATCAACCTACCATAAATCAGGATTCATATCAACCTATTCAGAACCAGAAATCAGAATTTCTACAAATGTAAAACTTGGATCTAATAGCTCTTTAAAAGCGAGTTACAATGGAATGAGTCAATATGTTCAAATGATTTCAAACACGGCATCAATGACACCAACAGATATTTGGAAGCTTAGCGATAAGTATTTGAAACCTCAAAAAAGTCATCAATACTCCATTGGCTTATATCGAAAAATGAACCAAAATAGATTTGAAGCTTCTATTGAAACTTACTATAAAAAGTTAGATAATGTTTTGGATTATAAAGGTGGAGCTCAATTGGTAATGAATGAACACCTTGAAACAGATGTACTAAATGGTAAAGGGAAAGCCTATGGTATCGAATTAATGCTTCAAAAGAAAACAGGCAAATTAACAGGATGGGTTAATTACACCTATTCTAAGATATTGCATAAAATAGATAGTGAATTTGATGAAGAAAGAGTGAATGACGGAGATTATTTTCCTGCCAATTACGATAAACCTCATGATTTTAAATTTGTTGCCAATTACAAATTAGGGCGAAGAATGAATGTTTCAACCAATTTCTCATATAGCACAGGAAGACCATTTACAGCTCCTATTGGTTATTATAATTTTGCCGGTACTGATAAGGTATATTATTCAGATCGAAACTCTATGAGGATGCCAGACTATGTAAGATTAGATGTAGCCGCAACCATAAATGGAAATTTAAAAGCAAAGAAATTAAATCATAGTTCATGGACTATAGCGGTGTACAATGTCCTTGGTCGTCAAAATGCATATAATATATTTTTTAGAACTGAAGGTGAGAAAGTTAATGGCTATAAAATGTCTATTTTCGGAAAACCAATTGTCACTGTCACCTATAACTTTAAACTATTTGGCAACGCTAAAGATGATTTTTAACTAAATATCTAAAGTTAAAATGAATTTAGTAAGTACAAATCAAGTTGATTTAGTATATTCATATATCTGAATACATTAAACTATAAAGATATGAGAAAAACAGTAGTTATAGGAGCTAGCACCAAAGAAGATCGCTATTCTTACAAGGTCATTAAACTTCTTCGCAAACACAATCTAGAGACCATTGCTATTGGAAATAAGATAGGTAAAATTGAGGACGTAGAGATTCAAACTGGACGACCATGTGAATCTAAAGTTGAAACAGTAGCCATTTATCTTTCTCCTAAAAATCAGGAATCTTATTACGATTATATTATTGGCTTAAAGCCAGAAAGAATATTATTTCCTCCAGGAACAGAAAATCCTGAATTTTATAAAAAAGCTAATGCTCACGGCATTGAAACAGAGGAAGCATGTCCGCTTGTAATGCTCAATACTGGAGTGTATTAAAAAATTAAATAAGCGTAGTATCAAATTGGTACTACGCTTATTTATTAAAAATCATTTCATAATACCTATTCAAAGAGTTTTCCACCTCATCAACTCCAATAAGTCTGCTACGTTTTAACACTTCCTGCCCTTGCATAAAGACCAATAAGGAAGGATTAGTATACAAACCCAATTGAGCTGCAATTTCAGGCTGTATTGATGTATCTACATGATAGGCTTCTAATTTTGAAAAACGTTGCTGAAACATTTCTATAATCTTTGGCTTTAACACTTCGCATACCCCACAATTCGGTGCTGAAAAATAGATGAAAAATGATTTCTGATTATTCTTTAATTCTTGTAATTTTTCTATATCCAAGTTCCTCATAATTCACAATGTATCAATTGCAAGTATAACAAAAAAAAGGAGACACAAGGTCTCCTTCTAAGTTCTATATATTAAATTGATTAGAAAGCTTCATCAATCAATTTATCATCTGCAAAGTTCGGAAGAGTAACTTTTAAGTTTGGCTCAGCTTGCATTGCACGCTTAATTGCAAATACAGCTTCTTCGTTTCTTGCCCATGAACGACGAGAAATACCATTGTTTACATCCCAGAATAACATATTTTTCAATCTGCGATCAGCATCATCAGTACCATCCAGTAACATACCGAATCCACCATTGATTACTTCTCCCCAGCCTACACCACCACCATTGTGGATAGATACCCAAGTTGCTCCTCGGAATGAATCTCCGATAACATTTTGGATAGCCATATCGGATGTAAAACTTGATCCATCATAAATATTTGAAGTCTCGCGGAAAGGAGAATCAGTACCCGATACATCGTGGTGATCACGACCTAATACAACAGGACCAATTTTACCAGCTGCAATTGCCTTATTGAATGCCTCAGCAATCTTGATACGACCTTCTGCATCAGCATAAAGAATGCGAGCTTCAGATCCAACAACCAATTTATTTTCCTGTGCTCCCTTAATCCAACGGATATTATCAGCCATTTGCTGCTGAATTTCAACAGGTGAGTTCTTACGAATCTCTTCCAATACTTCAGTTGCGATTCGATCAGTTTCAGCTAAATCCTCAGCCTTACCACTCGCACATACCCAACGGAATGGTCCAAAACCATAATCGAAACACATTGGTCCCATGATATCCTGAACGTATGATGGATATTTGAATTTATCACCTTCAGCCATAATATCAGCACCAGCACGACTCGACTCTAAAAGGAATGCATTTCCATAATCGAAGAAATAAGTACCGAACTTATCTACACATTTATTAATTGCCGCAACATGACGACGAAGAGATTCCTGAACCTTCTCTTTGAACAATTCAGGATTGTTAGCCATCATATCATTAGCTTCTTCAAACTCAACTCCGGCAGGATAATATCCACCAGCCCATGGGTTATGTAACGAAGTTTGATCTGATCCTAAGTCAACTTTTACATCATCTTCAGCAAAGCGTTCCCAAACATCAACAATATTTCCCTGATAAGCAATTGATACAACTTCCTTATCAGCTTTCGCTTTACGAACTCTTGTCATCAACTCATCCAAGTTGTCAATCTTCTCATCAACCCATCCTTGCGAGTGACGCGTAGTTGTTGCTTTAGGATTAATTTCTCCTGTAATTGAAATACATCCGGCAATATTTGCAGCCTTTGGCTGAGCACCCGACATACCACCTAAACCAGCAGTAATAAAAAGTTTACCTTCTAAACCTTCACCGTTTTCACTGATTTTTCTACCAGCATTTAATACTGTAATTGTTGTACCATGAACGATTCCCTGTGGTCCGATATACATATAAGAACCAGCAGTCATCTGTCCGTACTGAGAAACTCCCAATGCATTCATTTTCTCCCAATCATCTGGCTTGCTATAGTTAGGAATTACCATACCATTGGTAACAACTACACGAGGAGCATCTTTATGAGATGGATACAATCCCATTGGATGACCTGAATACATCACCAATGTTTGCTCGTCAGTCATCTCAGCCAAATATTTCATACACAAACGATACTGAGCCCAGTTTTGGAATACAGCACCATTTCCACCATAAGTGATTAACTCATGTGGATGCTGAGCTACTGCATAATCCAAATTATTCTGGATCATCAACATGATCGCCTTTGCCTGATCACATTTCCCAGGATAATCGCTAATTGAACGAGCTTTCATTTCATAAGTTGGACGCAAACGATACATGTAAATTCTACCGTAAGTTTCCAATTCCTTAACAAATTCAGGAATCAATTCTGCATGATCCTTAGGATCGAAATAACGCAGTGCATTTCTTAATGCAAGTTTCTTTTCTTCTGCATTTAAGATTTCTTTACGCTTTGGTGCGTGATTAATCTCAGGATCGTACTGCTGAGGAGCTGGCAATTGCTCTGGAATTCCTTCCAAAATCATGCTCTGAAATTCAGTTTTTGTCGTTATCATGATAGTATTTTGTGTTTATTTATATCGTGGATTAAAAATACAACTTTGAGACAATTAAATGAATGATTTAATTGCTTTTACAGATTAAATAATAGAATTGATAAATCTTACTTTATTCAGTATGACATTCAGGTAGGTAATATTAAATCTATCCACTTGAATAATTAATGATACTTAAATAGCATCCTATCTATTAATAAAATTGTAATCTGTTAATACATGCCAAGTACAGATTCGACTTAGCAGAGGATGTTACAAGAACATCCCTGAAGAATTCACGGGTATCTTTTTCTTAATTCTTTCTTGAATCTCATTTCAAACTAATGGCTTGAATTTGTGTGCGCAATATAGGAAATATTTTTAAAATCAATATCTGAATTCATATCAAAAGAAATGATTTTAATCAACTCATTCCATTTAAACAAAAAGGGTCATCTTAAATAAGATGACCCTTTTATAATATCTTGAAATCGCATTATTCTTTTTTACGAGTTCTTCTCTTTGGCTTAGCAGCTGCAGCAGCTTTATCAGCTTCCTCCAAACTGTGATCGTAATCGCAAATGTACTTATCAACTAAAATACGTCCACAATACTCACATACGATAATCTTCTTACGTGAACGGATATCCATTTGACGCTGAGGTGGAATTTTATTAAAACAACCGCCACAAGCATCACGTTCAACTGTTACAACAGCTAATCCGTTTCTTGCATTAGAACGAATTCTTGAATAAGCAGTAAGCAATCTTTCTTCAATCTTACCCTGGAAAGATTCTGACTTCTCAATTAATTTGTCCTCTTCTTTTTGAGTTTCAGATACAATCTCATCCAATTCTCCTTTTTTAGATTCCAAATCAGCTTTTTTCTCCGTAAAATTCGACTCTGAATTTTCGATTAAAGCCTTTTTGTTATTCATCTCCGCAGTAAACTCCTTGATGCGCTTCTCACACAATTCAATTTCAAGGTTCTGGAATTCGATTTCTTTTGAAATAGAATCGAACTCACGATTATTACGAACATTCATTTGTTGAGCTTCGTACTTTTTAATCAGCAAACCAGCTTCTTTAATCTCTTGCTTCTTCTTCGCAACAGTTTCAACAAGCTCTTTTACTTCACTATTTAGATTCGCGATTCTGGTATCAAGTCCGGCAATCTCATCTTCCAAGTCCTGCACTTCCAAAGGAAGCTCTCCCCTTAGCGTTCTAATTTGGTCTACCTCAGAATCAACAGATTGCATTTCATGCAATGTGCGTAATTTTTCTTCAACTGAAATATCCTTAAAATCTGAAGCTTTTGGATCTTTTGTTGTCATATGTTTACAAATAATTTATTGGATTCGAATTTATCTCAGAAATATGAACCGCAAAGTTAGGGAATTTTTTTGTAACTATCTCATAAAAAATATCTCGAGTAAATTGTTCACTTTCATAATGTCCGATATCAGCAATAATCAATTTACCCTCTGCATCGAAAAACTCGTGATATTTAAAGTCTCCAGTAACAAACACGTCTGCTTTTGCTGACATGGCTTTACGCAATAAAAAGCTTCCACTTCCACCACAAACAGCTACCTTTTTTATCTCTTTTTTTACTAAATCAGTATGTCTTACGCATCCTGAACGGAAGATTTCCTTAATACGATTCAAAAAATCAAGCGAATTTTCAGGAACTTCAAGCTCTCCGATCATACCTAATCCAGCTTGCAGATTGTTATTTTCAAGAGCATAAATATCATAAGCCACCTCCTCATATGGATGGTGATCTAATAATGCGCCAATAATTTTTCCTTTTAAATGTTTCGGAAATATTGTTTCTAATCGAACTTCTTTCTCTTTATGCACTTCACCCTTTTCTCCAACAAAAGGTTTAGCGTCTTCTCCTCCACGAAATGTTCCAACACCTTCCATATTATAACTACAAGAATCATAGTTTCCAATATGACCCGCTCCAGCGGCAAACAATGCCTCTCGAACTTTATCCGCATGATCAACAGGAACAAATGTTACCAGTTTCTTTAAATCTTCACTTACTGGAGAAAGAATCTTCTTATTTTTCAATCCAATCAGGTCACAAATCTTTTCGCTCACTCCACCCCGAACAGAATCAATATTAGTATGAGCAGCATATATTGCAATATCATTTTTAATGGCTAACATTACTGTGCGCTCCACGTAATTGCTTCCATTAAATCTTTTCAAACCTTTAAAAACAATAGGATGATGGGCAATAATCATATTCGCTCCCAGCTGAATTGCCTCCTCAACTACACTCTCAATAACATCCAAGCAGATTACTACACCACTTACTTCTTGACTGTAATCACCTACAATTAAACCAGAATTATCATAGGATTCCTGATATGACACCGGAGCAATCTGCTCAATAGTTGAAACAATATCTCGTATTCTCAATTTAAAATAAATTTAATGATTATAAGGCTTCTTT
>Ga0209272_10000233_pt1 | contig 56607 bp, 49 predicted proteins | sample tdDd002_FD_187125 | JGI IMG/M metagenome (GOLD analysis project Ga0209272, IMG submission 187125) | Marine sediment microbial communities from the Atlantic coast under amendment with organic carbon and nitrate - tdDd00.2 (SPAdes)... | ecosystem: Environmental > Aquatic > Marine > Coastal >...
TGGGTTGAATGACCATGCCAGTAAATACAATTATGGGGTTATTTGCAAAGTCCCCTATTAAACCTTTGCAGCGCCACGTTGTGTGTGTAAACGAATGTTGCTCGCACCTAGTTAACTTCTTTGAAGTAAGTTCAAAGGGTGACTGGGAGAAAGCATCTGAAATTCGTGAGCAGATTTCTCATCTAGAGAAGGAAGCCGACGTTCTTAAGCGCGAAATTCGTCTTAAACTTCCTCGTGGTTTGTTTATGCCTGTGGATCGTAGCGACATGCTTGAGCTACTAACACAGCAGGACAAACTAGCAAACCTTGCAAAAGACATTGCTGGCCGAGTATATGGCCGTCAATTGACTATCCCTGCACCTCTTCAAGAAAACTTTATCGCGTACGTAAAACGTTGCTTAGACGCAGCAGAGCAAGCGCAAAAAGTTATCAATGAGCTTGATGAGTTATTGGAAACTGGATTTAAAGGCCGTGAAGTAACACTTGTGGCTGAAATGATCCACCAACTGGATGTGATTGAGGACGACACAGACGCGATGCAGATTCAACTTCGTCAACAACTAATGGCGATTGAAGCGGATCTGAATCCAATCGATGTGATGTTCCTTTACAAAATTCTAGAGTGGGTAGGTGGTATTGCTGATCAGGCGCAACGTGTTGGTGCGCGTCTGGAAGTAATGTTGTCTCGCTCATAAACATAAGTTAACCAAATAACGAAGAGCATCTAACTAGTTCACACCCCTTATAGGCGATAAATACTGACGCGCTGAAGGGGTTTTGTCGTGCTTAATTTTTGCTCCGCTTGTTATCAACAACTAGGTATTACGATGGATATCCTTGCGAACTACGGCACTGTCCTGATTCTTATTGCAGCAGTCTTTGGCTTTATGATGGCTATCGGTATTGGCGCAAACGACGTAGCCAATGCGATGGGCACATCTGTAGGTTCAAAAGCACTAACCGTGAAACAAGCGATCATCATTGCGATGATCTTTGAATTTGCTGGTGCATATTTAGCAGGTGGTGAAGTAACCGACACTATCCGTAAAGGCGTAATTGAAACGTCCCTATTCGCTGACCAACCTGACGTACTTGTCTACGGTATGATGTCAGCTCTACTAGCCGCTGGTACTTGGCTGCTACTTGCTTCTTACATGGGTTGGCCTGTATCAACCACTCACTCAATCATCGGTGCAATCATCGGTTTTGCGTGTGTTTCTGTAGGTACAGAAGCAGTGGACTGGGGCAGTGTACAGGGCATCGTAGGTAGCTGGATTATTACGCCTGTTATCTCTGGTTTCTTTGCTTACGTTATCTTTGTCAGCGCTCAGCGACTGATCTTCGATACTGAAAAACCTCTATTCAACGCAAAACGCTTCGTACCTGTGTACATGTTCATCACAACTATGGTGATTGCACTGGTAACGATTAAGAAAGGTCTTAAGCACGTTGGTCTTCACCTATCTAATGGTGAAGCATGGATGTGGGCAGCCGTGGTTTCTTCAATCGTAATGGCAGGCGGTTACTTCTACATCCAGAAGAAATTTGCTAGCCGTGAAGACGACCATGGTTTCGCTGGTGTAGAAGGTATCTTCAGCGTACTAATGGTTATCACAGCGTGTGCGATGGCATTTGCTCACGGTTCTAACGACGTAGCAAACGCGATTGGTCCTCTGTCTGCTGTTGTTTCAACAGTTGAGCACATGGGTGAAATCACGACTAAGAGCACAATCGCTTGGTGGATTCTGCCGTTGGGTGGCTTCGGTATTGTTGTTGGTCTTGCGACACTAGGTCACAAAGTAATGGCTACAGTAGGTACTGGTATTACAGAACTGACTCCAAGCCGTGGTTTCGCAGCTCAGCTTGCGACTGCTTGTACTGTTGTACTGGCTTCTGGTACTGGTCTGCCAATCTCAACCACTCAAACACTGGTTGGTGCGGTTCTGGGCGTAGGTTTTGCTCGCGGTATCGCAGCTCTTAACCTGGGTGTTGTACGTAACATCGTGGCATCTTGGATTGTTACCCTACCGGCTGGTGCACTACTAGCAGTGGTATTCTTCTACGGTATTCAGGCGATGTTCGCCTAATCAATAACGTCAGTGATGTGTTAACTCACTGTCATTATTGACTCAAAACCGCATAAAGGGAGGCTAAGCCTCCCTTCTTTGTTGCAGTCATCTCAGAAACTACTTACTATTTGGCTCTAGAATTATATAGATAATGGGTTTGCAGACCCTCTTAGACTGTTAAAGGATTTACCGTGAAAAAACTGGTTTGCTTCGTTTTGGCTTCGATGCTCGCTGTTCCAGCGGCATTCGCTCAAGACCGTTATATCTCTGATAAGCTATTTACCTATATGCACTCTGGTCCAAGCAACCAATTCCGCATTATCGGCAGCGTTGATGCTGGAGATAAAGTAAAGCTACTGTCAACCAACAAAGACTCGGGATATACCCAGGTACAGGACAGTAAAGGTCGTAAAGGCTGGGTTGAAAGCCGCTTTGTGACTAACCAAGAAAGCATGGCACTTCGACTACCAAAGCTTGAGAATGAACTGAAAGATGTTAAAGAAAAGCTGGCGAATGCCCGTTCTAATGCTGACCAGGAAAAAGCGGGGTTGGTTGACTCGCTAGAAACTCGTAATCGTCAAATCAACGAGCTCGAGCAAGGTTACAGTGAGATGAGCCAACAACTGTCTGCATCTCAAGAAGAAGTTCGTAAGCTGCGCGCTAAGCTTGATACTCAGAAAGATGACTTGCTGCTTAAATACTTTATGTACGGTGGTGGTGTTGCAGGTATCGGCCTACTGCTAGGTTTGATTCTTCCTCATATCATTCCACGCAGAAAGCGCTCTCCATCAGGCTGGGCATAAGCTTTCATCAGAGACAAAAAAGGTCACGTTTACGTGACCTTTTTGCTATCTAGCCCTTCCAGTCATATAAGGCTGGGACTTCTATCAGTTCACCTTCAAAGCGAATCAAGCAGGCTTGTTGTTCAATCGCTACCAGCTCAACACTATGGCTAATCCAATCCCCTTCACTGTATTCCACATCATTGATTTTCACCCAGCGCTTGTTAACTTTGCTCGAATAAACATGAGTCTGAAAGTTCATTGCCGGCAACTTTCCGTACCAGCGTTCTGGCTGATGGGAAAGGTTGGTTGCAGTATTGTCAGAACCTTCAGGCTTTTCTGTTTGTGGTGTCGAATTCAGTACTGTTTCAAAGCGCTGCGCCAATTCAGGAGAAAGTCCGGACAAATCGATCCCCTGCAACAGGTCAGTCTGCCCATTATCGCTTTCTGAGCGGGCTGTCTGGCCGCTCGCTGGCAGTGGTTCAGGTAAGGGTTCACCATCATACTCATCTTGAACAAAATCATCCGAGTTAACACTGGCCTGTTGATAGGTAACCGCTAAAGGACCAAAGTCCGGCGCAGCCTCAACCTGATAATCAAACGGCACTTCAATCGATACCGTCTGGCTCACATTAGACTCAAGCCACGACTGTTTCTGAGACTGATAGGTCTGTAATGCCACCACGGCAGCGATAAGGGTTGGAGGCACGAGAGCTATAGCAAGATAGCGTAAACCTCGAGAGTGAGCCTGCTGTGGCGCCGCAAGCGGAGACGATACGGGGATCGCAGAGCCAGAGGCCAAATGACTGCGCTCTGAGTGTTTGAGCTGTTGCATTACTTTAGACATCGGTTGTCTCCTCGTTCGCCGTTAATGTTGGCGCACCTGGCTGTGATAACGTCTCTAGCAAACGCAATGTTTTCTGTCCTGCGATGCCATCAACACTCAACCCTTGCCAGCGCTGGAACAACTCGACTTTGTTCTTTAACTGCTGATCAAACATCGGGCTGTCAGACTCAGCTTGTCCCAACAGCTGCGACAAGTGCTTATCAAGCAAAGTAACCTGCTGACCTTGCATACCCGGCTTTAAAGTCTCATCCCAGTAACCTTTCCAGATATGGCGGTATTCACCGTGCCAGATCTCTTCCAGCCACTGTCGTTCAAATTCAATCAGTTGATCATTAACAAGCAATTGAACCTTGGTCGCCGAAAGCGCGTAGAGCACAGCAAAGCGCGGTTGACCATCAATGTCCAAGCTCAATACCACAGGAGTATTGCTTTCAGCCAGTTGAGACAAGTTCCCTTGTTCAACCGCACAGCGGAATAGTCCCTCACGGTTATCAAGGCAAAACTGATCTAACACAGACGCTCGATAACCCCATACTTTGTACAATGCTGCCAGTGCCTGTTCCTGGTTAGCCGGCTGACTGAGCCGCTGTTTTAATGATGGCGGAAAAACGGTTTCGATACGTTCGACATTCTCTACCTGAGGAAACTCCTGCTGGAGTAACTGGGAAAATGTCGGAGCCAATAGCTTAGGAGTGACGACATAGGCAGCAACCGACAACCCACAGGCGACAGCAAGCGCCACAATGGTTTTAGCAACAGCACTCTCTTTATCAGCAACCTTATTACGACCGGGTTGAACTGAAGCGGTCTGAAAACTCATCACCTCATCACATGTCGCTTGAACAGTGGCATTGGTTGGCTGAGGTTCTCCGTTCGCATACGCACGCTTAAGACAGGCATCACAAACCAGATTTATCAGTCTGGGAATACCTTGAGTGTGGCGAGCAATATATTTGATGGCAGAAGCAGAAAACAATTCTGGAGAGCCACCAGCAAGCGTGAGACGGAATCGTATATAGTCGCGAGTCTCATCTGCACTTAGCGGTAACAGATGGTAACGACCAGTGACTCGCTGAGCCAACTGTCTAAGCTGAGGCATCTGCAATTTATGTTGCAGTTCAGGTTGACCAATCAGTAACACCTTCAGTAACTTTTGGCTTTCAGTCTCTAGGTTAGTCAGCAATCTCAACTGTTCTAATACGTCCGCAGATAGGTGCTGAGCCTCATCAATCACCAGCAAGGTTTGGATACCCTGGGAGTGATTGTCTAGTAAGAACTTATGAATAAGCTGATTGAGTTGCTTTAGTGAAGAGTTAGGCGCATAGCTCAGTTCAAACTCGTCACAAACCGCCTCAAGTAGTTCGATATCTGAAAAGGTCGGATTGAGAATCAACCCTGCTCGAGTGCTCTCTGCTAGAGTATTAAGTATCGAGCGCGCTATGGTTGTTTTACCTGTACCAACTTCACCAGTTAGCATCGCAAAACCGCCACCCTCGCCTAGTCCGGCTTGGATCTGGAAGATAGCTTCTTTGTGTCGACGGCTCTGATAAACAAAACGAGAGTTAGGCACAATTGAAAATGGCAGCTCTGTCAGCGCAAAATATTGTTGATACATACTTCTCGTCTCTGGGAATTTGTTGCTAAGGAAAGTACCATTGCTGGCTCAAATAGCCAATGGCAATATAAACAAAAGGGAGAGCTAGGTGCAAAGATACCTTGTTGGCGGCGCAGTTCGCGATCAATTACTTAAGATCGATGTCTATGACAGAGACTGGGTTGTGGTTGGTTCCACAGCAGAACAACTGCTAGAAAAAGGCTACACCGCAGTTGGAAAAGACTTCCCGGTGTTCCTTCATCCTGAAAGTAAAGAGGAACATGCCCTAGCCCGTACAGAGCGCAAAATTGGAACAGGCTACACTGGCTTTGAATGTTACTTTGCCGCTGATGTCACTCTTGAAGAAGATCTTATGCGCCGCGATCTTACCATCAATGCCATGGCACAAGATCCAAACGGAAACATCATCGATCCATTTAACGGTCAGGCTGATCTCAATGATCGGGTGCTGCGTCATGTCTCTGATGCTTTTACTGAAGATCCTCTGCGTGTATTACGTGTCGCTCGTTTCGCAGCTAAGCTTGATCATTTGGGCTTTACCATCGCAGAGGAGACTCTGGATTTAATGCGCCAGATTGCCCATTCAGGCGAACTGTCTAATCTGACTCCAGAACGCGTCTGGCAGGAGTGGCACAAGTCGCTCTCAACTGAAAACCCTCAGGTCTTCTTATCGGTTTTAAGAGAGTGTGATGCTCTCAAGATACTCCTACCAGAGCTAGATGCTTTATTCGGAGTTCCTCAACCTGAAAAGTGGCACCCAGAGATCGATACTGGTATTCATACCCTACTAGTGGCAAAACAAGCTGCTCTATTGAGCAAGTCTCTACCGGTACGCTTCGCTTCTCAGGTCCACGATCTGGGTAAAGGCATCACACCTGAATCAGAATGGCCAAGCCACAAAATGCACTGCCATACTGGCCTGAAGCTGATAAAAAAACTGTGTCAAAGGGTGCGGGTACCGAACGAATTTCGAGATCTTGCCTTAATGGTTTGTGAACAGCACTCTAATATTCACCGCGCAGCAGAGCTTCGTCCGGAAACCAAGCTGAAAGTGCTCAACAAGTTCGACGTCTGGCGCAAACCGGAACGCTTACAAGACATTCTGATTTGTTGTATGGCTGATAGCCGTGGTCGCACTGGCCATGAAGAGATTGATTACCCACAAAGAGAGCTCTTTACCAGCGCTTATCAAGCCGCATTGGCGGTGAATGTGCAAGACATTATTAAAGATGGATTTAAGGGGGCTGATATTCGCACTGAGATGGAAAAGCGCAGGGTTGAGGCTATTCGAGAGGCTTAAGTAGATTCCCTACTCTCACCTGCATCACTCTTTGGAATGACACAAACAAAAACGCCTCCGAAATCGGAGGCGTTTTTTTAAAGCTTTAAGCTAATAATTCAAACTATGAATTACTGACCTTTAACTTCTTTAAGACCGTTGAAAGGAGCGCGCTCACCTAGAGCTTCCTCGATACGGATTAGCTGGTTGCTTTCTTTTAGGTATAGCAGCAACACGGTCAGAACGGCTCATTTTTCTTAGAGCCTTAAACGCAAAATGCCCCACTAAAAAGTGAGGCATTCATTAAAGCTTTAAGCTAATAATTCAAACTATGAATTACTGACCTTTAACTTCTTTAAGACCGTTGAAAGGAGCGCGCTCGCCTAGAGCTTCCTCGATACGGATTAGCTGGTTGTACTTAGCTACACGGTCAGAACGGCTCATAGAACCAGTCTTGATTTGACCTGCAGCTGTACCTACCGCTAGATCAGCGATAGTTGCATCTTCAGTTTCGCCAGAACGGTGAGAGATTACTGCTGTGTAACCTGCGTCTTTAGCCATCTTGATTGCAGCTAGAGTCTCAGTTAGAGAACCGATTTGGTTGAACTTGATAAGGATAGAGTTAGCTACGCCTTTCTCGATACCTTCAGCAAGGATCTTAGTGTTAGTAACGAATAGATCGTCACCTACTAGTTGAAGTTTGTCACCTAGTAGTTCAGTTTGGTGCTTGAAGCCAGCCCAATCAGACTCGTCTAGACCATCTTCGATAGAAACGATTGGGAATTGGTTAGCTAGCTCAGCTAGGTAGTGGTTAAACTCTTCAGAAGTGAAAGTTTTACCTTCGCCTTTCATGTTGTAGATGCCAGCTTCTTTGTCGAAGAACTCAGATGCAGCACAGTCCATAGCTAGAGTAACGTCTTTACCTAGTTCGTAACCAGCAGCTGCAACAGCTTCTGCGATAACTTCTAGAGCTTCAGCGTTAGACTTAAGGTTAGGAGCGAAACCACCTTCGTCACCAACTGCAGTGCTGTAGCCTTTAGACTTAAGAACTTTAGCTAGGTTGTGGAATACTTCAGCACCGATACGTAGACCTTCTTTAAGAGTCTTAGCACCAACTGGTTGGATCATGAACTCTTGGATGTCAACGTTGTTGTCTGCGTGCTCACCACCGTTGATGATGTTCATCATTGGTAGAGGCATAGAGAACTGACCAGCAGTACCGTTTAGCTCAGCGATGTGCTCGTATAGAGGCATGCCTTTAGCAGCTGCAGCAGCTTTAGCGTTCGCTAGAGATACAGCTAGGATAGCGTTAGCACCGAACTTAGATTTGTTTTCAGTACCGTCTAGCTCGATCATGATAGCGTCGATTGCAGCTTGGTCTTTCGCGTCTTTACCAACTAGAGCTTCAGCGATTTCACCGTTTACAGCTTCAACAGCTTTAAGAACACCTTTACCTAGGAAACGAGCTTTGTCGCCGTCACGTAGCTCAAGAGCTTCGCGTGAACCAGTTGATGCGCCAGATGGAGCAGCAGCCATACCTACGAAACCGCCTTCTAGGTGTACTTCAGCTTCTACAGTTGGGTTACCACGTGAATCGATGATTTCACGACCTAGAACTTTAACGATCTTAGACATTGAATGTTTCCTTCTCGTTGAATATATAATGTCAAAATTAAAGGCAGCAGCACTACTAACGCTACTGCCTGTATTCCTTACTTCTCTATTTCGTTGCGCTGGTAATCGCCAGCTGCTTTAACGAAACCTGCAAATAGTGGGTGACCATCGCGAGGTGTAGAAGTGAACTCTGGGTGGAACTGAGCCGCTACAAACCATGGGTGAGCTGGGTTCTCAATAACCTCAACCAGTTTCTTGTCCGCAGACAGACCAGATACTTTCAGGCCTGCTTTTTCAATTTGTGGACGAAGGTTGTTGTTCACTTCGTAACGGTGACGGTGACGTTCGTGGATCGTCGCGCTACCGTATAGTTCACGAGCTTTAGTACCTTTCTCCAGGTGACATAGCTGTGAACCAAGACGCATAGTACCACCTAGGTCAGACTTCTCAGTACGTTCTTCAACGTTACCTTCGCCGTCAACCCACTCAGTGATTAGACCGACTACTGGGTACTTAGTTTCTTTGTTGAATTCTGTTGAGTGTGCGCCTTCCATACCCGCAACGTTACGTGCGTATTCGATAAGTGCCACTTGCATACCTAGACAGATGCCAAGGTAAGGTACTTTGTTTTCACGTGCGTATTTCGCAGCAAGAATCTTACCTTCTACACCACGATCACCGAAGCCACCAGGAACAAGGATAGCATCTAAACCATGTAGAGCTTCTTCACCTTTGGTTTCTACGTCTTGTGAATCAACGTACTTAATTTTCACGCTTAGACGGTTCTTAAGACCTGCGTGCTTAAGTGCTTCGTTTACTGACTTGTATGCATCCGGAAGTTCGATGTATTTACCAACCATACCGATAGTAACTTCAGCAGTTGGGTTCGCTTCTTCATAGATAACCTGTTCCCATTCAGAAAGGTCAGCTTCAGGTGCAGTAATGCCGAAACGAGAGCAGACAAGATCATCTAGACCTTGAGACTTGATCAGTTGAGGGATCTTGTAGATTGAATCTACGTCCTTCATAGAGATAACTGCTTTTTCCTGAACGTTACAGAAAAGAGCAATCTTCTTACGTTCGTTCGCTGGGATCATACGATCTGAACGACAAACTAGAATATCTGGCTGGATACCGATAGACAGTAGCTCTTTAACAGAGTGCTGTGTCGGTTTAGTTTTAACTTCGCCCGCTGCTGCTAGGTATGGAACCAGAGTCAGGTGCATAAACATTGCACGCTCACGACCTAGTTCTACTGCTAGCTGACGAATCGCTTCCATAAATGGTAGTGATTCGATATCACCCACTGTGCCACCTACTTCAACGATAGCAACATCATGGCCTTCAGAACCAGCGATTACGCGGTCTTTGATAGCGTTAGTGATGTGAGGGATTACCTGAATCGTTGCACCTAGGTAGTCACCGCGACGCTCTTTACGTAGAACGTCAGCGTAAACACGACCTGCTGTGAAGTTGTTGCGCTTGGTCATCTTGGTGCGAATGAAACGCTCGTAGTGACCAAGGTCAAGGTCAGTTTCAGCGCCATCTTCTGTGACGAACACCTCACCGTGTTGAGTCGGGCTCATAGTGCCTGGGTCAACGTTGATGTAAGGGTCAAGCTTCATCATAGTCACTTTAAGACCACGAGCTTCTAAAATAGCCGCAAGAGATGCTGCTGCAATACCTTTACCTAGAGAGGATACAACCCCGCCAGTAACAAAAATGTAATTTGTCGTCATGTTTAACCTGAAATTGGTTGAATGAGGGAAAATGGATTTCTTCTGGACGGGATATAAATATACCAGAAGCCCTTTTCCGCTACAACGTGAAATCTATCACACTGCAATTTTTTATTTTTTGCTTCAAATCAAATTCGAGTAACGGTTTATTCTCCGCTGACCTCTCGTGATTTAACCTCATCCCAAAAGGCATCAAGCTGTTCAAGATTAAAATCAGTCAGTTGCTTGCCTTGCTCTGCTACCAAACCCTCGACACCTTTAAAACGTCGCATGAATTTAAGGTTGGCTTTACTCAAGGCCACTTCAGGGTCTTTACCTAAATGACGCGCCAGATTAACCGTCGCAAACAGCAAGTCCCCCAACTCTAACTCAACCTTTTCATCATTAGGCGTAACCTGTAGCGCTTCGTCCATAACCTCTTCAATTTCTTCATGAACCTTGCCTACAACAGGGCCAATTGAATCCCAATCGAAACCAAATTTAGCGCACTTCTTCTGAATTTTTGTAGCACGAGAAAGCGCCGGTAGAGAAACTGGTATTGAGTCTAGAATACTTTGCTCACTTTTGCCTACCTGAGCTTTTTCTTTGGCTTTTTCCGCTTCCCAGTTAGCATTTATTTGCTCTTCGTTCTCAAATTCGATATCCGAAAAGACGTGAGGGTGACGACGAGTCAGCTTTTCATTAACTGTCTCTACTACCTCGGAAAAATCAAACAGCTGTTGCTCTTTCGCTAGCTGGCTATAGAAGATCACCTGAAACAGCAAATCGCCCAGCTCTTCTTTCAGGTTAGGCCAGTCACGATTTTGAATCGCATCGACGACTTCGTAAGTCTCTTCGATAGTATGGGGAACAATGGTATCGAAGCTCTGTTTCAGGTCCCAAGGACAACCACTTTCTGGATCACGCAGCGTTGCCATGATCTGTTCTAACTGTTCAATTGGGTGACTCATCTTTAATCTCTTCCTTTAAACAAAAAGGCGAGTAGCCAAAACCACTCACCTTCAAAATATATCCGGACTGCTTTTACTAAGTAGTTGGCTCTCCTAACAAGGCGGCAAACTTATGAGGCTCCTGAGCATAGCTCGTCTATGTGATGGAGCGAAATAAGTGCAGCTAACGCAGTTAGAGAGCCAAATACGACAAAACATTTTTACTAAGTAGTTGGCTCTCCTAACAAGGCAGCAAACTTATGAGGCTCCTGAGCATAGCTCGTCTATGTGATGGAGCGAAATAAGTGCAGCTAACGAAGTTAGAGAGCCAAATACGACAAAACATTTTTACTAAGTAGTTGGCTCTCCTAACAAGGCAGCAAACTTATGAGGCTCCTGAGCATAGCTCGTCTATGTGATGGAGCGAAATAAGTGCAGCTAACGCAGTTAGAGAGCCAAATACGACGTAAAAATTAGCCTAGGCGTTTTACCGACATCACATCTTTGATCTGTTCTACACGTTTAGACACACGAGACAAGATTTCCACATTGGTCACTTCCAGATCAAAGTCCATGATCGACATTTGAGTACGGTAGTCGACACGACTCTTCATACTGGTGACTTTGATTTTCTCGTTGGCGAACAGGGTTGTGATGTCTTTGAGCAGACCACCACGTTCCATTGCTTCTACTCGTACTGTCAGAATGTATGAGCCGACAAAACCGCTGCCCCAGACTGTATCAATGATTCGCTCTGGCGCATGAAGACGGAGTTCTTCCAGTTGCTCACAATCGTTGCGGTGTACGGAGATACCACGCCCTTGGGTAATGTAACCGGCGATTTCGTCACCCGGAATCGGCTGACAGCAACGAGCCAGATGCGTCATCAGGTTATCGACACCTTCAACGACTACCGCATCTTTCTTTGGTCGGCTTTGCGCAGCCGCTTTGCTGCCCGCTTCCTGAAGTTTTTCTAACGCTTGTTGATCTTCTTCTTCTGCGGTCGGTTTATTTACCAAGGCATTGATGTGGTTAATGATCTGGTTGATACGCAAATCACCGCTACCGACACCAACATAGAGCTCGTCAGCACTGTTAACATTGAAACGTTTCAGCGCATACTGCTCTGCATGTTTTAGTGTCGCGCCAATTTTGTTCAGCTCAGTTTCAAGGATCTCTCGACCGGCTTCTAGGTTCTTCTCGCGGCTCTGTTTACGGAACCATGCGTTGATCTTGGCACGCGCTCGCCCTGACGTTACGAAACCCATTGACGGGTTCAGCCAGTCACGTGATGGGTTAGGTTCTTTAGCTGTGATGATCTCTACCTGATCACCCATGGCTAACTTATGTGTGAAGGGAACGATACGGCCAGCAACTTTGGCACCGATACAACGGTGACCCACTTCTGAGTGAATGTGGTAGGCAAAATCAAGTGGCGTCGCCCCCATTGGCAGGTCGACCACATCACCACGAGGGGTAAAGGCATAAACGCGGTCATCAAATACCTGACTACGCAGCTCATCAAGCATTTCCCCTGAATCGGACATTTCTTCCTGCCAATCCAGTAGCTTACGCAGCCATGTGATTTTCTCGTCGTAACCACTACGGCCACCGCCGCCCTCTTTGTACTTCCAGTGCGCGGCAACCCCTAGTTCGGAGTCTTCGTGCATGTCTTTAGTACGAATCTGAATCTCGATGGTCTTGCCTTCAGGGCCAAGAATCACGGTATGGATTGACTGGTAACCATTCGGCTTGGGATTCGCTACGTAGTCGTCAAACTCACTTGGCAGGTGTTTGTACTTGGTATGAACAGTACCTAGAGCGGCGTAACAGTCTTGCAGTTTGTCGGCAATAATACGCACTGCACGGACATCGAACAGCTCATCAAACGCCAGACCTTTCTTCTGCATTTTTCGCCAGATACTGTAGATGTGTTTTGGACGACCACTCACCTCAGCATTGATCGAAGAAGCCTTCATCTCAGACGTTAAGTCATCAACAAAGTCTTGAATGTATTGTTCACGCACGATGCGGCGTTCAGATAACTGTTTGGCAATCTGTTTGTAGGTTTCTGGTTGCTGATAACGGAAAGCGTAGTCTTCCATTTCCCATTTCAACTGACCAATACCGAGACGGTTCGCCAGAGGTGCGTAGATGTTGGCACACTCTTTTGCAGCTGCCTGACGAACTTCTTCTGGTGCTTTCTTTACTTCAACCAGGTTGGCAATACGTTCTGCCAGCTTGATGACCACACAACGGAAGTCATCTACCATCGCCAGTAGCATGCGACGGACGTTATCAACCTGAGCAGAGGCAGCACCGCCTTCCATAGTGACGTTCAGTTGACCAAGAGCGGCCATCTCTTCAACACCATCAATCAGTTTAATGGTCTCTTTGCCAAAGTCCTCTTCAAACTGTTCTCTGTCATATGCGCCGCTGGAGACGAGTGGAAATAACAATGCAGCCACCAGCGTTGCTTTGTCCATCGACAAGGTAATGAGGATTTCGATCATTTCACGTCCGCGCCACAGCAGTAGCGGGCCCTGATCGTTGCCTTCTAGTATCTCTTCACCGCGACGGTAAACTTCTTTTAAGCGCTTAGCAATTTTTGGATCTTGTTCCAGGCTAGCAATCCACTTATCTAGCTCAAACTGTTCGTCTTGATTTAAATGTGCGCTTCTTACCGCAACCATTATCTTCGTCCTGTTATATTTTTTATCTTCGAATTCCCTCGCATTGAGACTAACAACTGTCGAGGAAGTTCGTTTAATCCTTCACAAATAGTGCCATCGACTCTAGATGGCTGGTATGCGGAAACATATCAAGCATACCTAATTTCTGTAATTTATAGCCCTGACTGAGCAAGCTTTGCGAATCTCTGGCTAGGGTAGCAGGATTACAAGAAACATACACAACTCGACTCGCGCCAAGCGCTGATATCTGCTCGATGATACCACTTGCCCCAGCTCGCGCAGGATCGAGTAGTATTTTATCAAATTTCTCCGCTGCCCAGAGCTGACCAGAAACATCTTCTTCCAAATTCGCCTGATAGAAAGAGGCGTTTTCTATCTGGTTAACTTTGGCATTGTAAGTCGCTTTTTCAACCATAGCGTCAACGCCTTCAACACCAGTCACACTCGTCACTTGCTTAGCGATAGGTAAACTAAAGTTACCCAAACCACAGAAGAGATCCAGTACTCTATCCTGTTTAGTGAGCTGAAGCCAAGAGAGAGCCTGCTCAACCATCGCTTGGTTTACCTTCTGGTTAACCTGAATGAAGTTGTTCGGCTCAAACGGAATCGTCGCGCCAGCTTCTAGATAATGAGCCGACTCACCCGCCACTCTATTGAGCTGATCACTCTCTGGCATCAGGTAAAGCGTAGCTTGATGCTGCTGGGCGAAGGATTCCAGTGCCTGCTGGTCCTGAGACTTAAGCGCTTTCAAATGGCGTAGCACAATAACCTTGGTGTTATCACCCGTAACCAACTCTACATGGCCAAGGTTTTCCTGATTGGAGAACTGCTGAAGAAGCTGGTAAAGAGGCTTGAGCAGTGTATCTAACTCCGCATCTAATACCGGGCAGTGAGTGACATTGACGATCTCTTTGCTGTTTTTCTTTCTAAAACCAAACTCGAGCTGACGCGTTTTTTTATTTAGCTTGATACTCACTCGAGCGCGACGTCGATAGCCCTTGTCGTCACCTATAATTGGGGAATCCAGTTCGATGCTTTGTCCGGCGAACTTACTCATAAGTTGACTGAGTGTCTGCTGCTTATACTCTTGCTGTGCATCGCTGGACAAGTGCTGCATATTACAGCCACCACACTCATGGTAGTGGGCACAAAATGGCTCAATACGTTGTTCGCTGCTTTTCTGGATTTTGATGAGTTTTGCTCGAGCAAATTTACTCTTGCTCTCAGTAAGCTGCGCCAAAACTTGTTCACCCGGTAGCGCACCTTCGATAAAGATCGGCTTGTTATTTTGATATGCCATGCCCGCGCCGTGATGATCCAGCTTTTCAATCGTGAGAGATTGGTGCTTAGTATTGAGTTGAGTTTTCTTCTTCGGTTGGAAAAAACGCGCCATGTTTTGTGCCTATTTCTTTGGTCTAACGACCCATTGCTCGAATTGCTGCTTGTGTCCCAAGCTTTTATGCTTGAATCATTGTCTGAGCCGACTGAGTTGATTATGCTTAAGGACTCGACGACTTCGAAAAATTTTGGAAGTTATTTTCCCATATCCACACCACGATGTTTAGATAATAATGACAAGATATGGCTTACGCGCCCGCGTTATTACACTCACGTTAGCACCGACCCTTATTATCGGCCTGCTTTTAAGCGCATTTTTCTCTTTCAATCGCTATCACGACTTGGAAAAGCAGGTAATCAACTCTGGTTTGAGTATTATCGAACCTTTGGCAATTGCCAGTGAGGATGGACTAAAAAATAATAGCCGCGAGTCAGTGCGCCGAATCATTAGTTACGCACATCGTAAAAACTCTAAGTTTGTTCGCAGTATTGCGGTATTCGATTACAACCATGAGCTGTTTGTTACCTCAAACTTCCATCCCAACTTCGAACTGCTCACTTTTCCACGAACTGAACCCATTCCGTTGTTAGTAAAACAAGAGTTACAAGAGAATACCCTGATTCTACGGGCGCCAGTGATTGCTGAATCGGGACTGGTCGCGACAATCAAAGGGCAAGGAGCCGGTCCAGCGCTCGGGTATGTTGCGATAGAACTCGATCTCTCTTCGTTACGTTTGCAGCAATATCAGGAAATCTTTTCTGCCTTTTTAGTTCTGCTCATCGGCTTAGGCCTGTCGGCGGTGTTTGCATACCGACTGATGTATGACGTTACTCGCCCTATTTCGCATATGAAAAACATGGTTGACCGTATTCGTCGTGGCCACCTTGATGTACGTATCGAAGGTAAGATGCATGGTGAGTTAGACTCATTAAAAAATGGTATCAACGCCATGGCTGTCTCGCTGTCAGAGTATCACGTTGAAATGCAGCACAGCATCGATCAGGCAACCTCTGACTTACGTGAGACCCTTGAACAGCTTGAGATTCAGAACGTAGAACTGGATATCGCCAAGAAGCGCGCCCAAGAAGCAGCACGAGTTAAATCTGAATTCTTAGCCAATATGTCCCATGAGCTACGTACTCCTCTAAACGGTGTCATTGGCTTTACCCGTCAGATGCTCAAGACAACCTTAACCAATAGCCAGACCGACTATCTGCAGACGATCGAAAAATCGGCCAACAACCTGCTTAACATCATCAATGACATCCTAGACTTCTCCAAGTTGGAAGCAGGTAAACTGGCTCTGGAAAATATTCCGTTTGATTTCCAAGGTTCATTAGAAGAAGTAGTGAGTTTGCAAGCGACCAGTGCCCACGAGAAGGGGCTGGAGCTGACGCTGAAAATCGATCCTAAGATCCCTGCTGGACTCGTGGGTGACCCACTGCGTATTCAACAGGTGCTGACCAACCTGGTCGGCAACTCAATTAAATTTACTGAGCGCGGCAACATCGATATCAGTGTAGAGATGCGCTCACAGAAAGATGATTTAGTCGAACTGCAATTTATGGTTCGCGATACAGGTATTGGTATTTCGGAACGTCAGCAATCACAGTTGTTCCAGGCCTTCAGCCAGGCAGACGCAAGTATCTCGCGACGCTATGGTGGTACCGGCCTCGGTCTGGTCATCACCCAGAAACTGGTTAGTCAGATGGGCGGCGAGATCAGCCTGACCAGCCGTCTTCACCAGGGTTCTACTTTCTGGTTTACTCTGCGTCTGTCAGCAACCGATATGCCGGTCAGTGAACTACTGGAAACTCAGGTTCTTCGTCAACGTTCACTGCTGCTTGTTGAGCCAAACATGCAGGCTGCTTCTGTTATTCAACAGACTCTGGTTCAGGAAGGCTTAGTTGTCACTTACCGCTCTTCACTACCAGAAGAGATCGAGAAGTATGACTATGTACTGCTCAACCTTGCCCCAAGTCGAGACAATGATATAGCGACAGTACAAACTTGGGTTGAGCAGGCAATGCGCTGCGCTCCTCACGTAGTGGTAGGTACGCCGAGTACCAGTCTGGCACTGTCTGATCACCTGATTCAGAAATACCATATCCACTGTATTACCAAACCACTTTCCCGACGTAAGTTGCTACAGACATTGGCGGCGAACCAAGAGAGTATTCCTCTGCTAGAAAGTGTCGATGAGAACAGGGAAACCCTGCCACTGACTGTGATGGCGGTCGATGACAACCCTGCTAACCTGAAACTGATCAGTGCCCTGCTGCAAGAACGAGTCGAACATGTGATCACCTGTACCAATGGTATTGATGCGGTCAAGCAGGCCGAAGCTCAACATTTCGATATCATTCTGATGGATATCCAGATGCCTCATATGGATGGTGTGACGGCGTGTGGCAAGATCAAGCAAACTGAGTTAAATGCAGGGACACCAGTTATCGCCGTTACCGCTCACGCAATGAGTGGCGAGCGAGATCGCTTGTTAACAGCAGGTATGGATGACTATCTGACCAAACCAATTGAAGAGCATGTCTTACAGCAGGTTTTGATGCACTGGAGCCCTCATACTAAGGAAGAAGAGTTAGAAAAACTCGATATCATGAGTTCTGCCGTGGTTATCGAAGGTCAGGCTGAAGAAGTCGTCCACACTGAGCACAACAATATGATCATCGACTGGCAAGCGGCACTAAAGCAGTCGGCCAATAAAGAAGATCTCGCCCGCGATATGCTGCAGATGTTGGTCGATTACGTTCCTGAAGTCAGCGCTATTGTTGAAGGCGCCTTAGAAGACGACCACTTTGATACGGCACAACTGATTCATCACGTCCATAAACTCCACGGCAGTAGTTCTTATTGTGGTGTACCGAGACTAAAGAACATCTGTGCAACGATCGAAAAAGAGCTTCGTTCAGGCACTGATATCGAAGAGATAGAACCTGAACTGTTTGAGCTGCAAGATGAAATGGAGAAGGTTGTCGCGAGCGCTAAACCCTATCTGGCAAACTAGCTACCATCGCTAGAAACCTGGTGATAAAAACGGAAAGCGTTCTTACTAGCCTGCTTTATTGAATACATAGCCTGGTCTGCCTGATGGACCAGCTTTTCAATATCTAACTCAGATGAAGAGCCTATTGCCAAACCGATACTGCAGCCGACGGATACCGGCTGCTGATTGAAATCTACTGGCTGGTTAGCCAAATGGATTGCCTGCTGAGCGATATTCTCGAGCAGAGCATCATCTCTTTGCTGAAGTACCAGATAGATAACAAACTCGTCACCACCGATTCGCCCCACGACTCCGGGTATATTGCTTTCCGATTGCAGGCGAGAAAAACGCTGTGCAACATGAGTTAATATCGTATCCCCTGCAGCATGACCGTAGGTGTCATTAACCGCTTTGAAACCATCCAGATCGATAAGAAGCAAGGCAATGTACTGACTTCTATAGGTGGCAGCCCGGACATACTTTTCACAGCCCAGACGATTCTTAAGTCCGGTGAGAATATCTTGTTCGGCGAGCTTACGGTAATACTGCTCCCAATGCTCAATCTGTCCTCTCAGTTCTCGCTCTCGTTCAATCGCCTGACGAGAACTGTCAATGAAAGTATTGACACTATGCACGACGACGCCAAGCTCATTATTGCGATTGGCTTCATCAATAGGAATCGTCTCCGCTTTGCCTGGCGTTATTGAATAGAGGGAATTAGACAACGCTGTCAGAGGGTGACCAACTATGCGCTCAAAGATTAAAATCAATACCACAACGGTAACTAAAAACTGCACCACAACAAATAGCAGTTGATAGAGCACTTTAGAGAGCGCTTTTTTCTGTAACACTCGTTGATTACTGTGAATATAGAGCGTACCGATTGACGAGCCATCCGTTGGTGAATAAAGTCGATAAGTATTGGCGTTTTGCCATACGTTGCTTTCATCATCCAGAATGCGAACCGACGAAAAAGCCACCCCATCCTGACCTTCAAGCATGACTGCGTTGATTTCCTGATGGAGCATTAGTGCATCAATCACCTCATTGGCAATTTCACTATTGTTAACATAAACCGCAATCGCGGCTGAGCCAGATAACGAGAGAGCAAGCTTCTGCTCAAGCTCATTATGGCTTCTATCCGCCTGTTCAATACCGGTTGGCACCAGAATCAATAAGGCGATACTCAGATAACAGAATGCCAATAGCGATACCATTTTTAGCATTCTGTTTGATAACGATTGTACTTTGGGCTTATTCATCGATAGCTAAAATAACCTTCACGCCAGATTCCTGTGCTGGTAACACTTCGGTGTAGCCAACCGCCTGCGGGTTAGATAAAAGTTTGTCAATTAATAGCTGTTCAGCTGCCACTTGCTCAGGTGCGCGCATACTGCCGGAAAACTTAAGTTTGGCCCAATAAGCATTAATTTGGCTTTCACGCATATTGGTTACACGCTGGAAAAAACGACGCCGGCTATCACCGGTGCGATCGAGAACTTGATTGATGTAGGTCGTACCAAGCAGCTTCTTCCTCCCCAAATAGAGGTCGGCGATGTCGTCGATATCTTCCACTGTCATATCAGAAATTGGACTGTCATTACCGACCACCACATACAGCTGAGCATTAACGTGGAAGCTTACTATTAACATTAGGAGGTAAAGAGGTATACGCATACTCCCTCCTCCTAAAAGATAAAGTTTAGGTTAAGGGAATAGACTTGAGCATCCCGCCCCTGGCTTATCGCGCTCACATCAGCAGCCCATAAACCATACCCATAGTCCTCAATATCGATGTAATCGACCTGAGCCTTCAAAGCGAACTGAGGTGCAATATCCCAACGCATACCCAATGAATATGTTTGCTGATCAATCCGAACTGAATTAATACCTACCTGAGCGCCGGTTTGAAGGAGTGCAAATGAAGGGTCAACGACTGACCAGTCGGATTCAGCCTGATAATAGGAGTGCTCTGGACTAAAACGGCTATAAATAACATAGGGTGTAACGCTATTAACTGTGTAGCCAAGCATACCGTAGCCACCCGTTCCCTGCGGGATAGATTCTTTGTCGGCATTAATATGGAACAACTCCGTCTTGAGTGTCCATAAGCCATCAAAGTAGTGCACTGCTGCCTGGTAGTAATCAACCTCTTCACCTTCAAGTGTGATCAGGTTTTGCGCGATCGCCGCTTCTTGACTAATTTGCGGGATATTCAGCGCGGAGAGCTGACCAAGCTGGTTTTGCAGGCTGTTGATGCTGGCACCCTGAGCAACGCTTAGTGAGCCAACATGAGCATAAGAGAGTTGCCAGGTCCAGGAGCCTTGCTCCACTTCGAATGAGGCGCTGAAAACATCTTCGATTTCCGCTTTATAAGATTCGATGGTTTGCGGAACCTCACCCATTTGCTCATTACGGCCATACTCGAGTTCGAGTGACCAGTTGAAGTGAGAGTTATTTGAGAAATAACTGACGCCAACACCATCAAGGGAGTTAAAAACGATACCGCCATAGAGTTCTTGTGGTGGCCTGACCCACAAATGAGCAAAGTCGATATCACGACTATCGGCAGCGATATAAGCGCTGACACCGATTCGACCAGCACGGAAACTCCAGTGCTCATTGGGTACATAACGAATAAAGGCGAGTTCGGTTAACTCATCAAAGTCATTCTCAACACTGTTGTCGAGCAGCCACTGAGTCGTCAACGACCATTGGTGATTGAGCATAGCATCGAGCTGAACACCGATATTGGAATCAGTATCAAACGAGCCGTTATCTGCAACTTTCGCAGTATGAGTGATATCTCGACGATAAGCGATATCGTCTTCATTTTCGTAAGCGTAACCAAGAGTACCAAAGCCGGACGCTTGCCACTCAATTGCTGTAGCATTACCACTGAAAGCAAGTAGCAGCATGCTAGAGAGCACGGTTGCTTTTATTGATTGGAATTGAATGCGCATATCAAGCTGCCCTTAACAAGTAAAATCAGCCAAACGTATAAATCAGCCATAACCATTCGGTTATGCAATAACTTTATAAACTAATGACTTAAATTACCAATCCGGGTTCTTTTTTTGCGCTATAGACAAGAAAAGCGACCTTAGGCCGCTTTTGCTTCGAGAATGACGGTTGCTACTGCGTAATGCCGCTCATCTGATATAGAGAGGTGTATATGGGCCACTTGCATGCGCTGAGCAATCTCAAGCGCCTTACCCGATAAGGTTAAGACCGGTTTACCCAATTCATCATTGGTGATTTCAAAATCGTGAAAACTCACGCCAAGCGCAATGCCTGTCCCTAGCGCTTTCGAAGCCGCCTCTTTAGCGGCGAAGCGCTTAGCTAAAAAGCGCCCTTGCTGCTTCAGGCCAGCCATTTTCGTTAGCTCATTATCAGTCAGAATACGTCTGGCAAAAGGTTCACCACTGCGGGTGAACGCTTTTTCTACTCGTTCGATTTCAGCAATATCAGTACCTAAACCAACTATAGCCATAGCTTAACGACGCGCTTCAACCATTAGCGCTTTCATATCAGCAACCGCTTTATGAAGACCATCAAATGCGGCGCGGCCAATGATAGAGTGACCAATGTTCAGCTCATAGATTTCTGGAATCGCAGCAATTGGGGCAACGTTGTGGTAAGTCAGACCATGACCTGCGTTGACTGTGATACCCAGATCAGCAGCGTAGCTTGCACCTGCAGCGATTTTTTTCAGCTCATCTTGCTGATCTTCTTCGGTCTCTGCATCCGCGTAATGACCAGTATGTAGTTCAATGAACGGAGCGCCACACGCTTTCGCTGCATCGATCTGTTCACGGTCAGCATCAATAAACAGCGATACCTTGATACCCGCTTCAGTCAGTCTTTGAGTTGCGTTTTTCACTTTTTCAAGCTGACCAACAACATCCAGACCGCCTTCAGTCGTTAGCTCTTCACGCTTCTCTGGTACCAAACATACGTATTCAGGCTTTGTCTCTAGAGCAATCTCGACCATCTCTTCTGTTACGGCCATCTCTAGGTTCATGCGTGTTTGTAGCGTTTCACGTAAAATACGTACATCACGATCTTTAATATGACGACGGTCTTCACGCAGGTGAATAGTAATACCGTCTGCACCCGCTCGCTCAGCAACTTCTGCCGCATGAACTGGATCAGGGTACTTAGTACCTCGCGCGTTACGCAAAGTCGCAATGTGGTCGATATTCACACCTAGGTAGATTGAGCTCATTTTCCAATACTCCGTGCTTGATACCAGATTCATCAATCATCTACTGATCAATGTTTTTGGTATAGGGAACCCTTGCTCTGGATATAAACAGTTCCCGGCTTTTTAATGGTTTGCCGCCAAGATACGGCTTTAATGCTATACGTGTAAAGCGTTTTGCTGCTTTAAGTTGTTCTTTTGTGGTGAATCTACGTTCACTGATGGCAATCAGCTCACTGCCGTAAAAAGTCAGGTTATCTTTGCGTACCGAGGCAATAAAGCCTTTTTGCTCCCGATAGCGATATGTCATGTTTGGCTCAACAGGTTCACCTGTGCCAGCACAGTGCATAAAGTCGACCCCGTACCCCATTGCCGAGAGCATAGCTAGCTCAAATCGTCTCAAGGCAGGCTCTGGATTATCGCACTGAGCCAGTTCAGTTAAAGCATGTAAGTAGTCATGGAACAGCGCTGGCATCGGGACTTCTGCCATTAAAACACGCCCCACCAGCTCATTAACGTACATCGCTGAGTAGAGGTTAATACCAGACAGCGGCAAGCCAAGGCTAATTGGCTCAGCCTGACGAAGCGTTTTCATCGAGCCATTACCCGACCACTTAAGCAACAACGGGGTAAATGGCTGTAATGCACCTTTGAGATTAGAACGTTTACTGCGTGCCCCTTTTGACATCAATGTGACTCGCCCGTACTCCTCACTAAAGACATCAAGGATTAAACTTGATTCACTATAAGGACGGCGGTGCAAAACAAAACAGCGCTGTAAGCCATCAGAAGACATAGAATCTGCCAGATAAATGTTACATAAAAAATAAGGAGCCCATTGGCTCCTTATGTGGTATTAATCGGAGCGAAGCGTCAAGCCTCGCACTCGTTATAGGTCATCAATGTAGCCAAGTGAGCGAAGTGCACGCTCATCGTCTGCCCAACCTGATTTAACCTTAACCCAGGTTTCAAGATAAACCTTACGACCAAACAACTCTTCCATATCAAGGCGCGCTTCACGACCAATAGTTTTGATCTTTTCGCCGCCTTTACCAATAACCATTTTCTTCTGACCGTGACGCTCTACAAGAATAAGGGCATTGATATGGAAACCGTCAGTTTCCGGGTTGTAATCAAAACGTTCGATTTCAACTGTCACTGAGTAAGGTAGCTCTTCACCAGTAAAGCGCATCAGTTTTTCACGTACAATCTCTGATGCCATAAAACGCTGTGAACGGTCTGTCACGTACTCTTCAGGGAAGTGGTGCGTTGCTTTTGGTAAGTGCTCACGAACATGCTTACGCAGTACATCGATGTTTTTGCCATGCTTTGCAGAGATAGGCACAACATCAACAAATTCCATCTTCTTCGACATTTCCATCATGTGTAGCATGACGTCATTGCGGTCTTGCACGTTGTCGACTTTGTTGACACACAGCACGACAGGGAAGTTAGATTTTTGTAGCTTGGTCAGTACCATCTCATCATCACTGGTCCAGTGCGTACCGTCGACCAGGAAGAAAACCAGGTTTACATCACTCAGTGAAGAGTTAGCCGCACGGTTCATCAAACGGTTAATCGCACGCTTCTCTTCGATGTGCAGACCAGGAGTATCGACGTAGATTGCCTGGTAATCACCTTCTGTATCGACACCCATAATACGGTGACGAGTTGTCTGAGGCTTACGTGAAGTAATAGAAATCTTCTGACCTAAGATACGGTTCAGAAGTGTCGATTTACCTACGTTTGGACGACCTACAATCGCCACAAAGCCACAGTGTTGATTTTCTGGCGAACTTGCTTGCTCGGTATTCGATGAGAAAAACGCATCGATATCAAATTCGTTGTTGTCTGTTGAATCAGTCATTGGTCAGTTGCTCTAGTGCTAATTCAGCAGCCGCTTGTTCTGCCTTGCGGCGGCTGGTGCCTTTACCAATAACAGGTTGTCCAATACCTGCTACATCACACGAAACCGTAAATTCTTGGTTATGTGCTTCACCTTTAATATTAGTCACTGTGTAAGCAGGTAGTGGTTTTCTTCGACCCTGAAGGAACTCTTGGAGACGAGTTTTCGGATCTTTTTGTGAAACCCCTGGCTTAATCGCATCAAGACGAGTTTTGTACCAACTCAGAATAATGCCGCGCACCACTTCGATATCACTATCTAAGTAGATTGCACCAATGATTGCTTCTACAGCGTCAGCAAGGATTGAATCACGACGGAATCCGCCGCTCTTTAATTCACCTGGACCTAATTTTAAGTGATCTCCTAGTTCGAATTCACGACCTAGTTCCGCAAGTGTATTTCCACGTACTAATGTTGCACGCATGCGGCTCATGTCCCCTTCATTTACTTTCGGGAAACGATGGTAAAGATCATCAGCAATGACAAAACTTAAAATTGAATCGCCCAGAAACTCAAGACGCTCGTTGTGTTTTCCATGAGCACTGCGATGGGTCAGTGCTAAGCTGATTAGCTCTGCATCATTAAATTGATAGCCGAGCTTTTTCTCTAGTTTTGCAATAGGAGAATTCATGCTCTCTCATTCATAATTTCGAATTTTCTAAATAGTTGATATCACAGCCAACAACGCTGTGGTACCAACTATGACGAAAATTTAGTTAATACCACCGATGCGGTTAAACCTAACACCAGTTGGAATCCAAGACGGTAGAACACTGTCTGCATCGCGTTCAAACTCGAAGCTGATCCAGATAGCCACTGCTTTACCGACCAGGTTTGCTTCTGGAACAAAGCCCCAGTAGCGACTATCAGCACTATTGTCACGGTTATCGCCCATTACAAAGTACTGACCTTGAGGTACAACCCACTCATTCACACCATTACGCGGTTGATATAACTCAACGCGATCACGACGCAGCGGGTTAACCAAAATCTGGTGGCCAACTTCACCCAATTTTTCATCCAATTGAATTAATGGAATACCGTTTTGAATGAACTGGCTCTCTTCTACATTTGACAGTTTCACTGGTTGGCATGTGCTCTCACCAGCAGACTGAATGCAGATCTCTTTCTTATTGTTGTAGCGAACCGTATCACCCGGCAGACCAACAACACGCTTAATGTAATCAATGTTTGGCTGTGGTGGATATTTAAATACGACGATATCACCACGCTCTGGCTTACCCGTTTCAACTAGCTGAGTGCGCCAAACCGGATCTTTCAATCCATAAGCGTATTTTTCTACTAAGATGAAGTCACCTACCAACAGCGTTGGCATCATAGAACCCGACGGGATCTGAAACGGTTCGTAAATGAATGAGCGTAATACCAATACCGCAGCAATGACTGGGAAAATAGACACACTATTTTCAATCCACCATGGCTGAGTCTTCACCTTCTCCAGAACTGCAGCATCCAAACCATTGGTTTGAGCTTCAACTTCAGCCAGTTTCTCTTGACGCTTTTTAGCAAAAACCAGCTTTTCCAGAACCCAGACAACGCCTGTCACCAGAGTAACAATCACTAGGATGAGTGAAAATGTATTCGCCATTGACTTCCCTTATCTCAAAAATACGAAAGTGAAAGAGCAGAACTCTTCCACTTACCAATTAAATTTGTTTCTAGTAATCCCATCAATAGTTGTTGCTACAGCCAGGCTGAAAGCAACAACCCTGTGGTGCCAAATATGGCAGGGATTAGTCTTTACCTACGTGCAGAATTGCAAGGAATGCTTCTTGAGGCAGTTCAACGTTACCGATCTGCTTCATACGTTTCTTACCTTCTTTCTGCTTCTTCAGTAGCTTCTTCTTACGGCTCACGTCACCGCCGTAACATTTCGCGATTACGTTCTTACGCAACTGTTTAACCGTTGAACGAGCGATAATGTGGTTACCGATAGCAGCCTGAATCGCGATATCAAACATCTGACGAGGGATGAACTCTTTCATCTTCTCAACTAGCTGACGACCACGAGTCTGAGATTGATCTTTGTGAGTGATCATTGCCAAGGCATCAACAGTGTCACCGTTCAGAAGTACATCAACACGTACCATGTTAGACGCTTCAAAACGCTGGAAGTTGTAATCAAGTGATGCGTAACCACGAGAAGTTGATTTCAGACGGTCAAAGAAATCAAGTACCACTTCTGCCATTGGAATATCGTAAGTCACCGCAACCTGGTTACCGTGGTAAACCATATCTACCTGAACGCCACGCTTCTCAACACACAGAGTAATAACGTTACCCAGATACTCAGAAGGAACAAGGATGTTACAGCGAGCGATAGGCTCACGGATCTCTTCGATATCGTTCACTGCAGGTAGCTTAGCCGGGCTATCTACATACAGAAGGTTACCGTTGGTCTCTTCAACTTCGTAAACTACGGTTGGAGCAGTGGTAATCAGGTCAAGGTCGTATTCACGCTCCAGACGCTCCTGAATGATTTCCATGTGTAGCATACCAAGGAAACCACAACGGAAACCAAAGCCTAGTGCGGCTGAGTTTTCTGGTTCGTAGAACAGTGATGCGTCGTTCAGGCTTAGTTTGCCCAGAGCGTCACGGAAATTCTCGTAATCATCAGACGATACCGGGAACAGACCAGCATAAACCTGAGGTTTTACTTTCTTAAAGCCAGGTAGTGGTTTATCACAACCGTTTTTAGCCAGTGTCAGCGTATCACCTACTGGCGCGCCAAGGATGTCTTTGATACCACAAACAACCCAGCCAACTTCGCCAGTACGTAGAGTATCTGTATCAACCTGTTTTGGCGTGAAGATACCAAGACGGTCTACACCCCAAACCTGACCTGTACTCATTACTTTGATCTTGTCGTTTTTCTTCAGTTCGCCATTCTTAATTCGAACCAGAGAAACAACACCAAGGTAGTTATCAAACCAAGAGTCAATAATTAGGGCTTGTAGTGGCGCTTCAGGATCACCTTCTGGTGCCGGAATTGCAGAAACGATGTTCTCAAGTACATCATCTACACCGATACCTGTTTTCGCACTACAACGAGTCGCTTCCATCGCATCAATACCAACGATTTCTTCGATCTCTTCCGCTACACGCTCTGGATCAGCGGCTGGAAGGTCAATCTTGTTCAGGATTGGCACAACCTCTAGATCCATTTCGATCGCAGTGTAACAGTTAGCAAGAGTTTGAGCCTCTACACCCTGACCCGCGTCCACTACAAGTAGTGCACCTTCACACGCCGCTAGCGAGCGAGATACTTCGTATGCGAAGTCAACGTGTCCAGGAGTATCGATGAAGTTCAGCTGATAAGTTTCACCATCTTTCGCGGTGTAGTTTAGCGTCACACTCTGTGATTTGATGGTGATACCACGCTCACGCTCTAGATCCATGGAGTCCAGAACCTGTGCGGCCATTTCACGGTCGCTTAATCCACCACATACTTGGATCAAACGGTCTGATAGGGTCGACTTACCATGGTCGATGTGGGCGATAATCGAAAAGTTACGAATGTGCTTCATGATTTGGTGTGACTAAACTCTTATAAATGGGGACAAGAAAAGCCGTCTTGTGACGGCATTTCAATCAAGTTGGCAGATTCTACCCAATTTCTAGCCGCTTCGCACTAGCTAATTGGCTCACCTAATACCCTTAATAATATGACTTGCTGTGAAGATTGCTGCTCTAATCTGGAAGATAATCTTTTTGCTAGATAAATCCCGCCCACCGTTGAGCAAGCAGAAGCGAGGATCACAACACCCTCGCCCAAAGAAAACAGAGGTGCAATCCACCACTGCGCCACAAAGGCACCAATGATCATCGCGAACAGTGGCAATAAGTAGACTAAAGCCGCAGACTGCAGAACACTCTTCTCTGGCAGGCCGATCTCGACAACCTGACCTTTCTGCACCGCTTTATCTGTCACTAAATGCCAATGAAGGGACTTATTACCGACGGCCTTTGAAACAATGCCGGTTCCACAACTTTTTTGCGACGAACAACTACTGCAGCTAGTTTGTTGTTCACAACTCAACTCAACATCGAATCCAGAGGCAATTTGTTTAACCTCAGCGACTGTCGCTAATGCGGTCATCATGGGGTAGTACTCTCAACCTTAACAAAGGTGACTGATTGAGCTATGCGTTTCGCTGTTGCCGGTGGAATATCACCGATTACCGAAATTTCATGGCTGCCACGCACAAAGCTGTGCAAAGTACGACGCCCCTGCCTAACCAGTTGCCCCTTCAGTGACAAGTCATCACTATCAGAAACATAAATGGAGAAATTAAACAGACCATCGCTGTACATCTGACTCTCAACCATACGATCGGTATTGTTCATTCTGTAGCGATTAAGCTCCTTGGGCTCAAAGCCACTCGGAATCCAGCCTACGCTCCAGAAAGAGTCAGTAACCTGCCCTTTAGGTAACGAGAGAACTTCAGGCAATTTAACCTGATTTAGGCCACTCATTGCCTGAGCAATCTGCTCATTAATACTAAATGAGATGGTACGGTACTGTTCTAATACTTCGCCGTCACGGTCGACAAGGTCAGCTCGTAGTGGCAGCTTACTCTTTTCGTCAACCCACAACACATATGAGTAACGCTGACCATCTTTAGGTACAACGCGAAGAACCTGACACGCACTCCCCGCTTCACGAGCACGTCCTACCGGAATAAAGTCATAGAAGTCTTTCAGCTTATCCACATTCGAGTTGAGCAGCGGAATCGTCGGAGCAACCAAGTTACCTGACTCAATAGTGAAAGGTTCAACACCAGGCTCGATGTAACTGATCTCGTCTCCTCGACGAATCACTTCGCGAACCGGACCACTGAGGTAGATCAGGTGAGCGAGTTGTTTATCATCAGATCGGGCGTGGCGGTACAACAGCGGTTCAATGCTGTTCTTCTTGATTAAGATATAAGACAGTTCGTAGTTTAAATGCTGACTTGCCTCGTTCATTTGATGCAACAAAGCCTCTGCAGAATTATCCTCCGCAAAGGCCATTGTTGTATTCAAACTGAACAGTGTCAGCGCACTGATCAGAATTTTTTTCATTCAACTACCGTTTCAGGATTATCGCTGTGCTCTAGGCCGTTATCACTATTCAAGCGTAGCTGTAATTCGTAGTCTTGTAACATCGCATTGATGCGACGACGTTGTTCCTGAACATTAATTTCATTACTGTTCGGCTGTTCTACCGAAGAGCGAGTAAGACTTACTGGCTCTGCACTTCCTGAGAAAGGAATGGTTTGCAGAACAGGTAAAGTTTCCGCTTCTGGCACACTTGCATCAGAGCCACCATATTGCTGCACGCCAAGGATCACTACCAGTGAGACACAGGCAGCCATAGCAACCTGACCAAACTGGTTCAACCAAGCTGGCATTTGGCGGCGGGCTTGTGACGGCGTCGGTTGAGACTCAACACGACGATGCTGTTCTAACTGAGTTACTGTTGAGTGCGCAGGCTCATCTTCGAGTGCCAGCGCCACGCTTTCAGCAATATTCCACTCCGGTTTTTCCGGAGCCTCACCACGCATTACATCACCAATTAAATGATAATTTTGCCATGATTGTAGGCTTTCTTGGTCTTGCTCTAATTCACTTATCAGAGCTTTATCAACCAACTCTCCATCCATGAGTGCTGAAAGTTTCTCTTTGTCAGCCATTATTTTCACCATTAATGTTACTGGTCTAGCGTTGCAGAAGGGGTTGAATTTTCTTTTCAACCGCTTCACGAGCACGGAAGATACGCGAACGTACCGTTCCCACAGGGCAATCCATAACCGCTGCTATTTCTTCGTAGCTTAAGCCATCGAGCTCGCGCAACGTCATTGCGGTTTTTAAATCATCAGGTAGTGCTTCAATCGCACCGAAAACAACACGTTTCAATTCATTGGACAACGTTAAGTTCTCAGGGTTCGAAATTTCTTTTAATGCACTACCTGTTTCGTAATATTCAGCATCTTCAGTATCCACATCTTGCGCTGGGGGTCTTCGACCCTGTGCAACAAGGTGGTTTTTTGCAGTATTAACGGCAATCCGATATAACCAAGTATAGAAGGCACTTTCACCACGAAAGCTTGGTATCGCTCGGTACGCCTTAATAAATGCTTCTTGTGCTACATCGGGAACATCACCAGGATTATTCACATAGCGAGAAATAAGATTGCAGACTTTGTTTTGGTACTTAGTCACCAATAAGTTAAATGCTTGCTTATCCCCATTCTGAACTCGCTCAATTAATACTTGATCGGTCAGCTGCTCGTTCATTCGAGCGGGTACTCCTATCGTTATTCGCTCCCATCTTCTCAGACATGAGCATTAATTATGCAAAATGTAGTCTTGACACCACTGCTTACTTGAGCACTATTGTGACCTAGCAAATAAAGATAAGTTCAAAAATTCTTCAAACTATTTTTACGCAATGAAGCAGTAAACTACCTATGGTTCAAATTGTGGGGATCTAGGTAAAGAAAAGCAATGCTATTTACGAACAATTGCATTCATGCAAAGCCATTCTTGCAGTGGTACTATAGCTGATTGACTCTTTTATTTTTGGAGTCTGATATGCAATTCAATGACAGATTTAAGAGTGGGATCGCTCTGAGTCCTTAGCCATTTTTCAGGAAGTAAATGGCTTAGGTACAACTTAACTCGGGAATAATAAAGTTTTATGAACGCAAACCGTGAACATCAGTGTGATGTGTTAGTGGTGGGTAGTGGCGCAGCAGGTCTATCGTTAGCGTTGCGTGTCGCAGAATACGGCAAAGTCATCGTGCTGAGCAAAGGAGCTCGCAGCGAAGGGGCTACCTATTATGCGCAGGGTGGTATTGCCGCCGTTTTCGATGAATCCGATAGTATTGAGTCACATGTTCAAGATACCTTGATCGCTGGCGCTGGCATATGCGAACAAGAGACCGTTGAGTTTATTGCCCGCAACGCAAAAGAGTGTGTGCAATGGCTTATCGATGGCGGTGTACCATTTGACCGTGAAGAGGACGACAGTGATGAAGCGCCTCGTTACCACTTGACCAGAGAAGGTGGCCACAGTCATCGCCGTATTTTGCATGCAGCCGATGCAACAGGCATGGCAATGCAGACCTCACTACAAGATAACGTTCATAATCATCCGAACATCACAGTATTAGAGCGTCACAATGCTCTCGACTTAATCACGGAAGATAAAGTGGGTGGTGACAGTAAAAAAATCGTCGGTGCTTACATCTGGAACCGAAACCAAGAACATGTTGAAACCGTCCGTTCTAAGTTTGTCGTTCTGGCAACGGGTGGTGCATCAAAAGTGTACCAATACACCTCAAACCCTGATGTTTCTTCAGGTGATGGTATCGCTATGGCGTGGCGTGCGGGTTGCCGTGTAGCTAACATGGAGTTCAACCAATTCCACCCTACTTGTCTATATCACCCTGAAGCTCGCAACTTCCTGCTAACCGAAGCACTACGTGGAGAAGGGGCTTACCTTCGTCGACCTGATGGCTCACGCTTTATGCCAGATTTCGATCCGCGTGAGGAACTCGCACCGCGTGACGTGGTTGCCCGAGCTATCGACTTTGAGATGAAACGACTTGGTGCAGATTGCATGTATCTGGATATTAGCCATAAGCCAGCCGATTTCATTGAGAAACATTTCCCAACCATCAACACACGTCTGCTGGACCTTGGTATCGATATGACCAAGGAGCCGATCCCTGTCGTACCGGCAGCCCATTACACATGTGGTGGGGTTATGGTAGAGCAAACCGGCCAGACCGACCTGTCTCAACTGTATGCAATTGGTGAAGTGAGCTACACAGGTTTGCATGGCGCTAACCGCATGGCCTCTAACTCTTTACTGGAATGTGTCGTCTACGCATGGGCAGCAGCAAATGACATCATCGCAAACCTCGATACTGCGACTTTGCCTCCGACGCTACCCGCTTGGGATGAGAGTCAGGTAAGTTGCTCTGACGAAGAGGTTGTTATCCAGCACAACTGGCATGAGCTACGCCTGTTTATGTGGGATTACATGGGCATTGTAAGAACCGACAAACGCTTAGAGCGTGCACTGCGCCGTATTCAACTTCTGCAGCAAGAAACCCACGAGTACTACAGTAACTTCAAGGTTTCTAATAACTTGCTAGAGCTACGTAACCTGTTACAAGTTGCCGAGCTCATGGTGAGATGCGCCATGGAACGTAAGGAAAGTCGTGGCTTGCACTACACCTTAGATTACCCAGAGCTTGCAGAAAACAGCGGACCAACAATCCTAGAGCCTGAAAAGCTAAAATAAAACAAAGGGAGCCTAGTGCTCCCTTTTTAACATCACCACCAGCTCACGGTATTTCGCCTCGGGCAGAGAATCCCGCCATAGCATCACTCTGTGACTGTCCTTATGAAGAATCAGTAAACCTACCGGCAACAAGGTGAACACCACTTTTCGTATGTTGTGAAGTCCGTCTGCCAATTGATACTGGGTCGCTGATACGAAGTTCACCTCGCCTTGCAAAGATTCAAGCAATAGTGGTTCACAACGATCCTGCTTAAAAAGAAGATATACGAGATAAACGGTCGCCACTAATGGCAATGAAGAGAGAATGGCAATTGAAAAGGCCAATACCAGTAGCAAGGCATTGGCCTGAGAAGCGATAAATGAAGGAGCTAAAGTGACCTTAACGCACTTTGCTGAGGTTATGGGCGACAATCTTATCCACCATCGAAGCGTGGCCTAAGTTCTCGCTACGACCATGACCCATAATCCAGGTAAACAAATCCGGGTCATCGCACTCTAACAAAGACACAAAATCACGTTGTTCGTTTTCTTGTAGGCCATCAAAGCATTCTTCAAAAAATGGCATAATCACAACGTCGAGCTCTAACATTCCACGGCGACATGCCCATTTAATACGCGCTTTTTGTTCTGCGGTATACATTCTAATTCCTCACCTAATCGGTTGTTTGCGCCGAGTGTAACAAGCAAATTAATTCACAACTAGTGCGCTAGTCACACTCCCGAATAAGGTCATCATTTTCATTCATTGCGACTAGAATTAATGGCACACAACTCTAAAGGTTGTTTATCACTAGGGATAGGCGATAACATACGCCCATCAACTATTTACTAGGTAACGAACATGGATTGGCACAACGACTTTGCACCTCTTCAACTCGCGTCAAATGATGCAATTCCACAACTGGCTATTGCTCCGTTAAACTCTTGGGGCGCAATCACTATGATTGGGGATGATAAAAAGTCCTACCTACAAGGCCAGGTTACCTGTGATGTCGTCACTCTAGAGCCACACTTATCAACCTTTGGTGCACACTGTGACGCAAAAGGTAAGGTGTGGAGTGTATTCCGCCTTTTCCATCACAACGGTGGCTATGCGATGTTTCAGCCAACATCTGTTATTGACAAAGAGCTGGCTGAAATTAAGAAATATGCAATCTTCTCTAAAGTCGAGATTAAGCAAAGCGAAGAGATCGCTCTTGGTGTGATGGGTGAGAAAGCGACAGAGTTCATCGATAGCCTCTCTTCACAAACTGGCGACGTGCGTCCTGTTGAAGGTGGCACAGCAGTAAAAATTGATGAGCAACGCTGGCTATTACTTGTTGCTCCAGATGCCGCAGAGCAGCTAGTCACAACAAGTCAGGCTGACAAAGTCAACGAGTCACTTTGGACCTTGCTCGATATTAAAGCCGGTCTGCCAATCCTGACTGCTGAGCAGCAGAATGAGCATATTCCTCAAGCACTGAATGTTCAGGCCGTCGATGGTATTAGCTTCACTAAAGGCTGCTATACAGGCCAAGAGACCGTAGCACGCGCTAAATATCGCGGAATCAACAAGCGCGCTCTGTTTATTGTTAAAGGTGAGGCCCAACAAGATATCACAGCGAATGCAGAACTTGAGCGCGCGGTGGGTGAAAACTGGCGCAGCGCAGGTAAACTTCTCGCTAGCTACCGTTTCAGCGACAACCAGGCTATCGCACTTGTTGTCCTGCCAAATAATCTTGAGGATGACACTCAACTACGCCTGAAAGACCAAGCAGATAGCCAATGGTCATTTGCTCCACTTCCTTACTCTTTGCAAGATGATGAGTAGTACCTTCTCTACCCATATCACTCAGTACCTTGAGTCTCAGCAGGTGAACTTTCGCCTGCTGCCCCACCAACGTCCCGCGACCACCATTGAAGATACAGCAATGCAGCGAGGTATTCGTCCTGGCCAAATGGTTAAGTCGATCGTGCTTCGAGATATGAGCAATCGTTATGCTATCGCCTGTGCTCCGGGAGATCAGTCCGTCGATCCCAAGAAAGTGAGATCATTGCTGGATTGGCGCCGTATGACCTGCGTTTCTATGGAAGAAGTGGCAAGCTTAACCGGTTATCAAATCGGTACCGTGGTGCCTATCTTGCTACGCACACCAATGATCATTGTGTTTGATCAACAGTTACTCAGTGAGCCTGAAGTAACCATAAGTAGTGGATCAAACATGGCTGGAATCGCACTGCAATGTGAAGATTTGATCCGACTCTGTCAGCCTAAGATTGCCAACATATGTCGTGAGTAGCCCTGCCCGGAGCAACATAGGTGCATATCAAAGCAAATTATTGCAAACGATTTCATCAATTGGTGATTAGCATCTCATGCTTTATCATTAGTCGTTAAATTTTTATTCATTTTAAAAGCATAAGTAGTCACGGACATTTTTTTGCAGTATTCTGCCTGTGTTGGTTAACGTTCGATCAAGGAAGCATTTCCTTGAACGACACTCGCTTAAGAGTCGGTATGTAACTCATTAGGCGACGTGCAATCCTTCTCCAACAAAAAAAAGTGAATCCACTGATTGTTTCAGGACATCCACTTTTTGTGTAATGCATCTGTGACTATTCGCCCGCCTTGAAGCGGGCTTTTTTTTGTAAAATTTAACACTAAATTAGCATCTAATTAAAAAGTTAAACTATTCTTAAAACTGTCACATAGTTAAGGCTTAATATTTCACGATTAAGGCCTTATACAAGTTCCTAGAACAGAACATAAATGAGGTAATTATCACAATAATTTGGATATTTATCCGTGAATTTGCCTACAGCAACACAAATATCCAAACTAGCCAATTTTGACTGCATATTCCCCCATCACAATCACACTATTAACGGCGGGAACTAAGTATAATTTGCAGTGCTTGCTAAACATAAGGACAAATGTATGAGACTGTTTAAGCGCTATACACCAGGTATGATTGCTAAACACATTAGTCGGCTATTTAAAGGAAGGATTTACATCTACGGAGTGGGTAAATTTGAGTTTGATAACGGTAAGCTCATCTTGCCAGAAAAGGCTGAACGTAGGCATTTCCAAGCGGTAAAAGAGATTAACAACGAAATCATGAAACTCCGCTGCGCTTACGCATAACAGAATTTAAAAAGGGTTGGCATTGCCAACCCTTTCCATTTAGTGAGTTTGAGATTTTATTCCTGAACGCTGTGCCAGTTTTGGCAGGTCACCTTTAAGACCAAGTGCTCGTTTCATAATCTCATCTTTTGCTCCAGGAAGCTGGCCAGCTAGCTTCATTCCGATACCTCGTATCAGCTTCTTAGCTGGATTGTTTCCTTCGAACAAATCTTTAAAGCCTTGCATTGCCGCGATCATCTTAGCCGCTTCAGCTTTACGCCAACGCTCATATCCACGCAGATTTCTCTTAGTACCAAAGTCTTCACCCTGCTGCCACACTTCTAATACTTGTTGAGCAAGGCTAGCAGCATCAAGCAGACCTAAGTTAACCCCCTGACCCGCTAATGGGTGAATGGTATGTGCAGCGTCGCCAACCAATGCAACACGTTCAGTGACAAAATCACGTGCGTAGCGCATTTTTAGTGGAAATGCGAAACGTTCACCAACCACTTCACACAAGCCAAGTCGATTATCAAATTCTGCCGTCAGGACTTTACTGAACTCACTGTCTGACATACTCAGTAGACGTTCAGCGCGATTAGGCTCTGTAGACCAGACAATAGAGCTCAGGTTATCTTCACCTAGTGGCAAGAAAGCTAATGGGCCCTGTGCAGTAAAGGTTTGACGAGCTACGCGATTATGAGGCTCCGCAGTGCGAACGTTTGCCACAATCGCGCTATGACCGTAATCCCAATGTGTCAGTGGTATATCCTGTTGCTTTCTGACCCAAGAGTTAGCGCCATCAGCACCGACAACAAGTTTTGCCGTCAGAGACTGCCCATTATCAAGAGTCAGCCAGGCTTCACTTTCTCCGATAGCCATTGAGGCACACTTTGCAGGCATAAACAGAGATACGTTGCTTTGCTGCTTCACCTGTTCTAGCAGTGCCAGTTGAATCACTCGGTTCTCAACAATATGGCCAAGATCAGGTTGTGCGAGCTGCTGTGCTTCAAACTCGATACGAGCAAAACTATCTTGCTCCCACACTTCCATCGCCACATAAGGGGCAGCTCGACGCTGCATGATACCTTGCCACGCCCCAAGATTTCTCAGAATCGTTTCGCTAGAACGACTCAGGGCCGATACACGCACGTCAGGTAGCACGTCGAGTTCGCTAGACGGTTCGCGACTTTCAATTACCGCGATACGCAGGTCAGTATCTTTGAACGCAGAGGCAAGCGCCAGGCCTACCATACCACCGCCAACAATGGCGATATCTACACTTTGCATCATATCTTTATGTCCTTGTCGATGCCTCTAACGAGACACCAAACCTAATGTTCTTCTTAACAGTGGCGTCTTGAGTACTGGCAGATTGTCCATAGCAAATAGCCCTAAATTTCGACCAATTCGTGTTGCAAGATAATCATTTGAAAACAGGTGCACCAAGGAAGAAGTCATGGCTATGGTCGCGTGGCGGTCTTCTCTTCTCAACTGTTTAAAGTGCTTCAACACCTTGTAGCTACCTACATCCCCGGCAGCGTGAGCAACAATGCTCTCCGCCAGAGTAGCAACATCTCTAATGCCCAAGTTAAACCCTTGACCAGCAATAGGATGTAGAGTCTGAGCGGCATTACCAACAACCGCAAAGCGATGAGAAACATTCTGCTGACGATAGCGTAACAGCAGTGGGTAACTCGCTCGCTGACCGACTTTTTTCAAGCCACCTAATCGCCAGCCGAATGCAGACTGAAGCTGCGCAAGGAACTGCTCATCACTGTATCCCATGACTTCCGTTGCCTGTTCTGGTCGCAGGCACCACACCAATGACATTCGTCCTTCGGACATTGGTAACAAGGCGACGGGGCCGGAATCAGTGAAACGTTCAAACGCTTGACCATTGTGGGCAAGTTCGGTGGTGATATTGGCGATAACCGCCACTTGGTCAAAATCGTGCTCAGTGAGCTCTAAGCCTACTTGCTGACAACAAGTCGAGATAGCACCATCCGCTGCGACTAACAGTTTACCCTCAACCGCTGTGTCATTAGTGAGTGTGACTTGTACTTTTGTCTCCTCACGAATGACTTGGCTAACGGATGACTGAGTCAGTTCAATATTGTTATCAAGCTGGGCTTGTTGATGATAGATACGACCCACATCAGCCAGTTCAACCACATAACCTAATGCCTCTAACCCAACCTCTTGAGTATCAATATCAGTCATCCCGGCATGAGAGCGGTCAGAGACATGAATATGTTCAATCGGGGTTGCAACTTTCGCAATTTCATCCCACAAACCGAATTGCTTCAAGATAGAAACAGTGCCATAGGAGAGAGCAATAGAGCGGGAGTCAAACCCAGGGTGCGCCTGATGATCAACCTGAAATGGCTCTATCACGGCAATAGACAAAGGTTGTTGAGAGAGCTTGTTAATTGCCAGCGCCAGGGTCATCCCCGCCATCGCGCCACCAGCAATAATGACATCAAACTGCTTCATCGGGATACCTATTAATGAATCGTTGGAGCCTGTTTCTCGGCCGGCTTTTGACCAAACTCAGCGTGAATAGTTAACACACACGCTTTAACGTGCTCGATCACCTGCTCAAGCAATTGAGCTTGTTCTTCAAGGTCATCGTCTTCATCAATACCAAGCTTGGCGATCTCTTCTAAATCTGCCAGTGCTTCTTTAACATCACTTGATGCTTTGCCCAGCGCAGCGTTGATCAAACCAAGGCCAGAAATAAAGTGGTTAACCCATTCAGCTAAACCATCAGCGACGTCAAACAGAGTTGCACTCGCCTCTTCATCAGGAAGTAGCAGTTCGAGATCCATACCAGAGCCTGTCAGCTCTTGCGTAGTCGCATCTAGTGTCGCTTCCGCCAACTGCAAAGCTTTGCCTGGCCAGCCCATGCCTTCACTCACATAGTCATAAACAAGTGGCTGCCAGCTTTTATCTGTCAGGCTTAAACCGCCACTGAGCATGCCAGTTAGCAAGCCATGTAGCTCCGCTGGGTTGACTGCTAAGCCAGCAGTCTGTAGCTCACTGGCAAATGTCAGATAATCAGGTAGTTTGGTGTCGCTCATTGCTATGACCTAAAATAAAATAAATATCCTCAATCGTATCACTTACCAAAGCAGGCGAAAACGCGTGATTGTGCAATTGTGGGTAGCATTTACACAAATTGCCCAATTACTGTGTTATTACACACTGATTTTGGTCAGGGCTTCGTGAAAAGCTTGAATCTTAATAAGGCTTTTTCTATAGTTTCTCCCTCGGTGATTATCTGCTTTATCACCTTAGACAACAGATATAGAGTCGGTATGAGTAATCAAGCGGTAGAAGTCGAAATCTTAGGCAAATTAACTCGTGTAAACTGTCCAGCTGGACAAGAAGAGTCTTTGATCAATGCAGCAGCTCGTCTGGATGATCGCCTGAAAGAACTTGCGGCTAAAACCAAGATGACCAATGAAGTACAATTGCTGACCTTTGTTGCGTTAAACTTTTGCCATGAACTTGAAGTTCGCGACAACGATTCAAAGCAGGAACAGGATGCAATGGTTGAGCGTATGGAACTGCTCTCAGCATCTTTAGATAATGCCATTAGTAAAGTTAAGCCAGGACAGCAGTAACCTTTACAGCATCAAGAATTTACCCTGGAGTGTGCGTGAGGGGATTAAGTCCCTGAGCCGATAAGCAATACCCAAGGGTTAGTACTTGATAACTATTGAGCAAGCTCGGCTTGAACCGAGAAGCCTACGGTTATCTCTGCTGATCCGCCTTGAACCAGCTGGTTCAAGGGTCCATATCTCCAACGGCACTCTGGGGTATCCCTTTCCCGATACCCAGTAACTATGGGTAACGTCATGACTCTTTCACGACAAGACTTACGTAAGATCACTCGCCAAAAGCGCAATTTACTTAGCAGTGATGTGCAGTATCTGGCTGGATTAGATCTGGTAACGCAGTTCAAGCAGCTGCCAGAGATCACTTCGGCACAACATATTGCCTTATATATCACTGCCGATGGCGAAATCGACACCAAGCCGCTCATCGAATGGTTGTGGCAACAAGGCAAGGAAGTTTACTTGCCCGTCATCCACCCATTCTCTCACGGCCACCTGCTTTTTCTCCGCTATGCCAGTGAAACACCTATGGTGCTCAACCAATACGCGATCGCTGAACCTAAACTCGATCAGACGCAGATCATCCCCGTTGCTCAACTCGACCTTATTTGCACGCCTTTGGTTGCTTTTGACGCCAACGGACATCGCTTAGGTATGGGAGGCGGCTATTACGATCGCACCCTAGAGCCTTGGTTTAACTCCCAACAGGGCCCGAAAGCGATAGGCTTAGCCCATGACTGCCAGCAAGTCGACTCGTTGCCAATTGAATCTTGGGATGTCCCTCTGCCTAAAATAGTGACCCCAAGCCAGATCTGGGATTGGGAATAAAAAGCAATAGAGGCTATAATCGCGCCCGCAAACGATTTTACTACCGCCTTTAGGAGATGAGCATGACTCAAGATGAAATGAAGAAAGAAGCTGGTTGGGCAGCACTTAAGTATGTTGAAAAAGGCAGCATTGTTGGTGTTGGCACTGGCTCTACCGTTAATCACTTCATCGATGCACTAGCAACAATGAAAGACGACATTAAAGGTGCTGTTTCAAGCTCTGAAGCTTCGACTGAAAAACTGAAGGGTCTGGGCATCGAAGTATTCGACTGTAACGACGTTGCTATGCTAGACATCTACGTTGATGGTGCGGACGAAATCAACGCATCTCGCGATATGATTAAAGGTGGCGGTGCTGCACTTACTCGCGAAAAGATTGTTGCGGCTATTTCTGAAAAATTTGTATGTATCGTTGATAACACCAAAGCAGTCGACGTACTTGGTGAGTTCCCACTACCAGTGGAAGTTATCCCAATGGCTCGCTCTTACGTTGCTCGTCAGCTTGTGAAGCTTGGCGGTGACCCAGCTTACCGTGAAGGTGTAATCACAGATAACGGCAACGTTATCCTAGACGTGCACGGCATGAAAATTACTGACCCGAAAGATCTAGAAGATAAGATCAACGCAATCGCAGGTGTTGTTACTGTAGGTCTATTCGCTCACCGTGGTGCTGATATTGTTATCACTGGTACGCCTGAAGGGGCAAAAATCGAAGAGTAACCCGCTCTTTTTGGTTATTTCATTACAAGCGGCGCCAATTGGCGCCGTTTTTTTCATTTTAATCAATAAATATTCTGCCTTATTCCGTAATTTTCTTACCCAAAGTGTATTTTTTTTGTTAAGTTAATGGTCAGAAGACGCACAAGGAAAACGTTTGCGTACTATATAACGTCTATAAAAACGTTTGCTTTACTTGCTTTTGCCCAATGTGCGCCAGTTAAAGCCCAATTTCCCCACTTTAAGGAAGAAGACAATGGCCAAAGTTTCACTGGAAAAAGACAAAATAAAAATTCTCTTGCTTGAAGGTCTACACCCATCATCAGTAGAAGTTCTTCAGGCTGCCGGCTACACCAATATCGAATACCACAAAGGCTCACTTCCAGAAGAACAACTTCTTGAAGCAGTTAAAGATGTGCACTTTATCGGTATCCGTTCGCGTACTAACCTATCGGAAGAGGTGATCAACGCAGCGGAGAAGCTAGTTGCTATTGGCTGTTTCTGTATTGGTACTAACCAAGTGGATCTTAAAGCTGCTGCTGTTCGCGGTATTCCTGTCTTTAACGCACCATTCTCAAATACACGTAGTGTCGCGGAACTGGTTCTAGGCCAGGTTCTACTACTATTGCGCGGTATCCCAGAGAAAAACGCTTTGGCTCACCGTGGTATCTGGAAAAAAAGTGCCGAGAACTCTTATGAAGCGCGCGGTAAGCGCCTGGGTATTATTGGTTACGGTCACATCGGTACTCAGTTGGGCATCATTGCTGAAAACCTGGGTATGCGCGTCTACTTCTACGATATCGAGAACAAACTATCGCTAGGTAACGCAACACAAGTTCATACAATGAGTGAGTTGCTAAATAAGTGTGATGTTATCTCGCTACACGTACCAGAGACTTCTGGAACCAAGAATATGATGGGTGCAGAAGAGTTTGCTCGTATGAAGCCTGGTTCAATTTTCATCAATGCGGCGCGCGGAACTGTGGTAGATATTGAAGCACTATGCCATAGCCTGGAGGCAGGTCACCTTGCCGGTGCAGCGATTGACGTATTCCCAACTGAACCTAAAACCAATGCAGACCCATTTGAGTCACCACTGCAGAAATTCGACAACGTTATCCTGACTCCACACGTAGGTGGTTCAACTCAGGAAGCGCAAGAGAACATCGGTGTTGAAGTTGCAGGTAAACTGGCTAAGTACTCAGATAATGGTTCAACCCTATCAAGTGTTAACTTCCCAGAAGTATCTCTTCCTGAGCACCGTGACTGCTCACGACTACTTCACATCCACCAAAACCGTCCTGGTATCCTGACGCAAATTAACACCATCTTCGCTGAAGAAGGTATTAACATCGCGGGTCAGTACCTACAGACTGCTGCGGATTTTGGTTATGTAGTTATCGATGTAGAAACAGAGCGTTCTGAAGAAGCACTGAAGAAGCTGAAGAGTATCGAAGGCACAATTCGTGCGCGTATCCTTCACTAAAAGGCTTGCTACTGATACAAAAAAACCACCGCTATCGGTGGTTTTTTTATGCTAAAGCTTAGTGATTAAGGTTTTAATGCTCGCTCACCACGGGCAATACCGACCACACCACTACGTGCAACTTCGATAACCTCAGTCACTTCAGATAGCGCCTGAATAAAGGCATCTAGCTTCTCACTGGTTCCAGCCATCTGAACTGTGTATTGCGATGCCGTTACGTCAACAATCTGGCCACGGAAGATATCTGCGGTGCGCTTCACTTCCGCACGAGAGAAACCACTGGCTTTCACTTTGACCATCATCAGCTCTCGTTCGATATGATCGAGCTCAGTCACTTCCTGCACTTTTAGTACATCAATCAGCTTGTTGAGCTGCTTCTGAATCTGTTCCAGCTCCATATCATCAGAGATAGTGGTGATATTCAAACGTGACAAAGTCTCATCATCTGTAGGTGAAACCGTCAGAGATTCAATGTTGTAAGCACGCTGAGAAAATAGACCAACTACGCGCGACAATGCACCAGGTTGGTTTTCCATTAGTAGTGAAATAATGTGTCTCATATTAAGTTCTCTCCGTCTTGCTTAACCACATTTTGTCCATACCCTCACCTTTAATCTGCATTGGGTATACATGCTCAGTCTCATCCACATTGATATCAACAAACACTAAACGATCTTTCATATCTAGCGCTTGTTTAAGGCCAGACTCAAGCTGATCTGGTGATTCAATACGAATTCCGACATGGCCATAGGCTTCTGCAATGGCGGCAAAATCTGGAACAGAACTCATGTACGAGTTAGAGTGACGGCCTTGGTAAATAATGTCTTGCCACTGTTTTACCATGCCGAGGAATCGGTTGTTTAAGTTAATGATTTTAACAGGAATATCGTACTGCATTGCGGTCGACAACTCCTGAATGTTCATCTGAATACTGCCGTCACCGGTTACAACCACGACTTCTTCATCAGGTTTGGCGAACTTAACACCCATACCGGCTGGCAGGCCAAAGCCCATAGTGCCGAGACCACCTGAATTGATCCAGCGACGTGGCTTGTTGAATGGGTAATAGAGTGCTGCGAACATTTGGTGCTGACCAACATCCGAGGCAACGTAAGCGTCGCCATTTGTCAGCTTGTGCAAGGTTTCAATAACTTGCTGAGGCTTGATGCGCTCTGGAGACGTCTCGTAAGACAGACAATCGCGATCACGCCATACTTGAATTTCATCCCACCAGCGGTTTAACGCTTCCTGGTCATTGGTACTACCCTGCTCTTCCAGCAGTTTAACCATGCTCTCTAGTACTTTTTCCGCTGAACCTACAATCGGCAGATCCGCCTTAACGTTTTTAGAGATCGACGAAGGATCAATGTCGATATGCATTACTTTCGCGTCTGGACAGTACTTCTCTAAGTTGTTAGTCGTTCGATCATCAAAACGAACGCCAACACCAAAGATAAGATCCGCTCGGTGCATCGCCATGTTGGCTTCATACACACCGTGCATCCCCAACATGCCTAAAGAATTTTTGTGAGTACCAGGAAAAGCACCTAGCCCCATCAGAGTGCTAACTACAGGCAGGTTTAACGCCTCAGCTAACTTAGTCAGATGCTGTTCTGCTTCTGAAATTACCGCGCCACCACCAACGTAAAGAACGGGTCTTTTTGCTTCAAGCAGAGTCTTTAGACCTTTCTTGATCTGACCTTTATGGCCTGTTGTTGTTGGCTTATAAGAGCGCATTGAAATAGCTTGTGGGTACTCATACGGCAGCTTAACCTGTGGATTCATAACATCTTTAGGTAAGTCGATAAGTACAGGGCCCGGGCGACCCGAGGTTGCGATATAGAAGGCTTTCTTTACAGTTTCAGGAATATCTTCGGCTTTTTTAACCAGGAAGCTGTGTTTAACCACAGGGCGAGATACACCGACAATGTCACACTCTTGGAATGCATCATTGCCGATCATGTTATTCGGAACGTTGCCCGAAATGACGATCATTGGAATGGAGTCCATGTAGGCGGTTGCGATACCTGTGATGGTGTTAGTCGCACCAGGGCCTGAACAGACAAGTACCACACCTGGATTGCCTGTCGCTCGTGCATAACCATCCGCCATGTGGGTCGCGGCTTGCTCATGACGAACCAATACATGTTTGATTTGATCTGTTTTTGCGTGAAGCGCATCGTAGATATCTAAAACAGAACCACCTGGATAACCAAAGATCTGTTCTACGCCTTCTTCGATCAGAGATTGAACAACCATCTCTGCTCCGGACAACATTGCTGCCATATTCTTCTCCTTAAACCAGTTTTTCATCGGATAAGGTCAATCTGATGAGCTGGTTTTTTCATAGTCTAGGTCTTATTCGTAGCCTAATTCGAAATACTTCCACTTTTTCGGCTATGTCTTGCTCATAGGTAACATAAAGCAAGGTCACGCAACAAATGTAACGTTTTATTATCAACGGGTCTAATGCGATTTAGCTCTCAATTTAAAGATTGCACTGGTTTGCAATCATTTATAGCAACATGAATCTAAACCACACCAGCCAAACAGACCAAACAACCAATGAAGCACGAAAATTCAGTATCAAATTTTGCACATAATTTCATCGACTCGCTCTGAATGCTTACTGAGTCTAGCGTCTGACAGCCATAAAAAATCCCCCAGCAAGCCAAGATACTTACTGGGGGATTTTTAATCACTCTAGAAATTAACTGCGGTAAATCTTACTTTTTATCAGACTTATCCTTGTACATTTCTTCGATTTCATCTTGATACTTGTCGTTAATCACTTTGCGACGCAGTTTCTGAGTTGGAGTCAGTTCTCCATCATCCATAGAGAAAGCTTTCGGCAGCAGTTTAAACTTCTTCACTTGTTCAAACTTAGCCAACTCTTTCTGCAGATCGTTAACGCGCTTCTCTAACATCTCAACAATTTGGTGGTGTTTAATCAACTCCACTCGATCGTGATATTTGATATTAAGCTCTTTCGCGTACTCTTCTAGTGAGTCATAGCACGGTACGATTAAGGCAGAAACAAACTTACGCGTGTCAGCAATTACAGCAATTTGTTCGATGAAGTGGTCTTTACCAATTGCGCCTTCAATCATTTGCGGTGCAATGTACTTACCGTTAGACGTTTTCATCAGCTCTTTAATGCGGTCAGTGATGAACACGTTACCATTTTCATCGATATGGCCTGCATCACCGGTTTTCAGAAAGCCGTGCTCCTCAAAGGTCTTGGCTGTCTCTTCAGGCATCTTGTAGTAGCCGCGCATCACCATAGGTCCGCGAACCAAAATTTCATTGTTATCGCCGATCTTAACTTGTGCACCAGGCATCGACATACCAATTGAGTCCGGGTTGAAACACTTGTCATCCCAACAGGATACTGTCGCGGTCGTTTCCGTCATGCCATACCCTAGCTTGACGTTAATTCCGATAGCATGGAAGAAGCGACCGATGGTCTCATCGAGCTTTGCACCACCACAAGGCATAAAATTGATTTGGCCGCCAAGCAGAGCACGCAATTTAGAAAGCACTAGCTTATCTGCCAAAGCATAGGACTTCTTAAGCATTACGGATGGATTACGACCTTCTTGATGACATAGCGCCATCTTCGCGCCCATGTTCACCGCCCAGGTAAACAGAACTTTTCGAATCAATGGGGCTTTAGCGACTTTCTCATGGATTGCTGAGAAGATTTTCTCGTAGAAGCGTGGCACGGCACACATCACTGTAGGGCGCACTTCGCTCAATGCTTCACGAACCTGCATAGTATCTTGTAGGTAGCAGTTCGTTGCTCCCTTATACAAGACGTAGAAGGTCCACGCCCGTTCAAATACATGCGACAGAGGTAGGAAACAGAGTGACACATCAGACTCACTCAGGCTCAGGCGCTGATCATGGCCTTCTAGCTGAGCGGCAATGTTAGCATAGTCGAGCATTACACCCTTAGGCTGGCCTGTCGTTCCCGAGGTATAGATTAGGGTCAATAGATCATCGAAGTTAGCCTGCTCCAGGCGTGTATCTAGCTCTTGTTGATGGTCTTGATTAGATTGAGCAATAAATTGCTGCCAGTGAATTGCAAAGCTATGCTCACCGATCTCCACATCATCTGACATAGCAACTATCAGTTCTAGTTGTTCACATTCGTCGAAGATCGAAACCGCCGCATCAAATTGGGCTTGCTCGCCAACAAACAATACACGTACATCCGCATTCTGGAGGATGTATGCGGACTGAGCGGCAGTATTAGTTGGGTAAATAGGTACGGTGACCGCTCGCAGTTGTAGTGCTGCGAAATCTGCCACTGTCCATTGTGGCATGTTGTTAGAGAAGATACCGATCTTGTCTTGAACTCGGATCCCCTGAGCCAATAGAGCAAGCGATAAAGCATCGACCTGCTGACCAAACTGCTTCCAGCTGATACCGTTCCACATATTGCCCACTTTATGTTTAAGCGCAATGCGGTCGTTGCCTTTCGCAATCTGTTCTCGAATACGTTTTACAATGTGAAAATCTAGGTTGGCCATCTTTACTACCTTTAGCTTACACCTGTAAGCTTTATTAAGCGCACAAGTGTACATTTCGCTTTAAAAAAGGCAACTGATGAGCGTCAAAGTTATCAATATAAATAGTAAAAAACCTTGAATGGCGAGAACCACTCAAGGCTTTTTCTGTCAGTCGTTTCTGAGCATTAGTTTAGCGCGACAACTTCGCCACAGATCATCATCAATTGATCACGTAGCCAGATGTGGCCTTTGTCTTTTTCACTTGACTCGTGCCAGCTCAGGAAGCCGCTAATTTGACCGTTTTCAAACGGGAACTCAATAACCTGCAGCTGATCTTTATTCGCTGCATTTTCAACCATCCAACGTGGTGCAATTGTCACCAGTTCAGATTGACCAACAACGTATAGCACGTTGCTTAGGCTGGTGCCCTCGTAGTAAGCCTGAACATCAAGATCGCGATACGCCTGCTCAGAGAAGCTACGCTGACCGTGAACTTTTGACAGCTTAGCATGACGCTCACCAAGCAATGCTTCAGATGTTACTGCACCTTGAATACGCGGGTGTGCTTTAGACGCAACAACTACAAGCTCGTCCTGGAAGATTTCTGTACTAGAGAAGCCTTGCTCATCGAAACGAGCGTAGTCGATAACAAAATCGATCTCTTGGTAACGCATTCTCTCAGCTAGCTGACGGTCAAACTCAGCATCTAGATGAAGCTGTACGTTCGGCGCAAGCTGGTGAATCGTAGACATAATCTTTGGAGCAAAGCGCATGTCACATGGACTGCAAATTGCCAGTTTGAATAGTCGAGTTGAAGTTTCCGGAGAGAATACAGAGCTCGGCAGTTCGTTACGAATAAGTTGTAGTGCCTGACGAACCGGGCCAAACAGTTGGCGAGCACGTTGAGTCGGCTGGATACCACGACCCTGACGCATAAATAATTCATCATTAAACATCACTTTTAAACGCGCAACGGCATTACTTACTGCAGGCTGAGACATTCCCAGATTGTGCGCTGCTCGGGTGATATTCTGTTCTTGCATTACTGCATCAAACACAGTTAATAGGTTTAAATCTACTCCACGTAAAGTACTTTCCATACGGTAGCTAGCGATAGCACTCATAGACTCTTTCTTGTCAATCATTGGGCAAGCCTCTTTAATTCATCAACGTAAATGGTTACAACTTCAAAAATGAGTTGGGAATAGAAAACCAAATCTTCGCCGCATCGATTATATTTATTTGTCAGATGTTTCCCGGCGAATCCGTACTATCAACGAATCATTCAGCATTTAGCAATAAGATTGACAATTAATCAGTATTTTTTACTTACCGTATAACGACCCTATTTAAAAACAACAAGTTACAGTGCATATAAAAAAAGCTAAAGGCAGGTTTTATAAGGATTAATAGATCTATTTGATATTAATTTCTAACTTATTATTAAAAATCGAGTTATGAGTCTGGGTTATGAATTGTGCTAACAAAGCAAAAACGACATCAATGGATTAGCACCACTTTTTACACTGTGTACCAATTCAGACGTTAATTACGTAACTTGGAAAATCAACTTTCTCCCACAAACTTGCCGTCAGTGCAGACTGATCTTCCCACTCTCCTTGTTTTATCCAACTAACGATCGCAGCAGCCACATCAGGATAATGAACACTTTCTGCACTATCTTCATCAAGCCAGCCGCGTACGACTGACGCATCCAGGATATCCATGCATGAGGCCAGCCCTAATCCTTCCAGTGTTGCGGCATTAGAAATCTGCTCAAATTGACCGTCTAGTGGCTTCAGCAGGAGCTTTTTACCAAGAGTGAGTGCCTCTGAAGGTAACTCAAACCCACCGTTAGCAATCACGCCTTCACAGCGCTTTAAATGAGACTGAAACTCGCACAAACTGAGTGGATAACAATGGATATTTTCTATCACTTGCGGCTCGTTTACCTGCGGGTGATAACAGACGAACTGCTGATTAGAAAAACGTAGCAACAGCTCAGTAATATCTGCCAGACTCTCAAACGGCAAGTAAACCAGCACATAAGCTTCCTCCGCAGAGTTGCCATGGTCACTATGAATAATTGGCGGAAGAATGGGCTGGTCAAAATGGTACCAATGCAATCCAATATGGTGTGTGGCTGGTGCAAAATGCTGGATGACTAGCTTATCTAACCAGCTAGCGCCCTTAATTGGCACCGAATAACGAAACGCATTTTGATGACTGATACTGATCGAGGGGATATTCTGTTTCTTAGCCGCCCAGGCCGATACTGGCTCGAAGTCATTAAGAAGCAGGTCGTATTGTGATAAGTCAAGCTGATGTACGTCTCGCCAGAACTGCCACAAGTTGTTACTCACGAATGTCTTACCAAGATCTACTCTGCCTTTATGGGTGGCAAACGATAGACCTGCGCGAGTTTGATAATCGCCAAACGACTCCATTGCAAAGTACTGATCTTCATCTCTGCCTGTAAACAGATAATCGACTTCAAGCCCTTCCCTCGCGAGACATTTCGCCATCGCTCGTGCACGGGCTATATGTCCATTACCTGTTCCTTGTACTCCATACAATATCTTCATCGATTAACCTCCTACGACAACCAGAGCAAGCTGGGCGCTCCCAACCCCAAGTAAGACCCCAATAACAACATCTGTTAAAAAATGAACTCCCAGCAAGATTCGAGAGCTGGCGATCAGTGTCGCCCAAACAAACGCAAACAGCTGTAAGTCGACATAGAAATGACCAGTAACTGTCGCCATCAAAAAAGCGGCCGCAGTATGACCAGAAGGAAGGCTATAGCGGTCTGAAGGTGTAATGAAAGAAGTGACTAAGTCTGAAAACTCTTGAGGTCTGCGACGTTTAAACAAATTTTTTGCCAACCAATAAATAGGCAGTTCAATGACAAAGGCGAGCAAACCAACGACAAGAAATGAGCGCCCTTCTAAACCGCCAAACATAAAGGCTAACACCCCAATCAGTGCGTATAGGTGACCATCACCTGTATGTGAGACAACCTTGCTCATACGTGATGCTTGATGAGAGAACTTGTGCTGTAAGCAGAACAGAGAAAAAGCCAGATCAAACTTAGCTATAGGCTCAATTGAACGCATTGCCGACTCCTTTCATAACGGACTTTGTTAAAAACTAATCGGCGTTAGTGACAAGTGAGTGAAAGTTTGACTGAGTTTCAATGACACCCACTGCCTGTTCGTCAGATATCTCTAGTGAATTGCATCTTCTTCATTGATACAACAAATACAAACAGGCGAATCATGTGCTTTATTTGAGGCTTTTATGGTTGAACTGATCTGACTTGAATAAAAAAACAACTTTAGGGTTGACGTTGTTCGTTGAGTGCGGTACTAATTTGTTAACTTAAATATGTGGATTATTTAACGCCCATAAAGGAACCGTTAACAATGATGAACCGTTTTTCTATCCTGCTGAGCCTCCTCCTTATCGTGACATAATCGCGCGGGTAGGCTGTGGAAGAAAAACAACCACACAGAATTACAACAAACCCGCACTCAGATGCGGGTTTTTTTATACCTAGCTTTTTATCGCTAAGTAACGGAAGTAAAAGATTAACTGGTGCAAAACGCACATAATCACTAAGGAAGTAAACATGAATGATCAAGTCATTATTTTCGACACCACCTTGCGTGATGGCGAACAAGCGTTGTCAGCAAGCTTGACGGTTAAAGAAAAACTGCAGATTGCCTATGCGCTTGAAAGGCTCGGCGTTGATGTTATTGAAGCTGGCTTTCCAGTTTCATCTCCTGGTGACTTTGAGTCAGTGCAAACTATCGCGCGTAATATTAAAAACAGCCGAATTTGTGCTCTTTCGCGTGCCGTTGCGAAAGATATCGATGCCGCTGCAGAAGCGCTAAAAGTTGCTGACCAATTCCGAATTCATACCTTTATTTCCACTTCTACTGTTCACGTTCAAGACAAACTTCGTCGCAGCTACGATGACGTCGTTGAGATGGGTGTGAAAGCCGTTAAACATGCTCGTAATTACACCGATGATGTCGAGTTCTCATGTGAAGATGCGGGACGTACTCCTATCGACAACTTATGTCGCATGGTCGAAGCTGCAATCGATGCTGGCGCAAGCACCATCAACATCCCTGACACGGTTGGCTATACAGTGCCTAATGAGTTTGGTGGCATTATCCAAACCCTATTCAACCGCGTACCAAATATTGATAAAGCGATCATCTCTGTTCATTGTCATGATGACTTGGGTATGTCTGTTGCCAACTCTATCGCCGCTGTTCAGGCTGGTGCTCGTCAGATTGAAGGTACTATCAACGGTATCGGTGAACGAGCAGGTAACTGTTCACTAGAAGAGATTGCCATGATCATCAAGACTCGCCAGGAGCTACTGGGTGTTCACACTGGCTTGAAACATGATGAAATTCACCGTACCAGTAAATTGGTTAGCCAGCTATGTAATATGCCAATTCAGGACAACAAAGCGATTGTCGGTGCTAACGCCTTTAGCCACTCATCAGGTATTCACCAGGATGGCATGCTAAAGAATAAGAACACATACGAGATCATGACTCCTGAGTCGATCGGTCTTAAGAACCAGGCCTTGAATCTAACCAGTCGAAGCGGCCGTGCGGCAGTGAAAAGCCATATGGATGCAATGGGCTACAAAGAGGAAGAGTACAACCTTGACGCCCTGTATGAAGACTTCCTGAAGCTGGCTGACCGTAAAGGCCAGGTTTTCGATTATGATCTGGAAGCATTGATGCACTTCTCCAACTTACGTGAAGAAGATGATTTCTATAAGTTGAACTATCTGAGTGTTCAGTCAGGCAGTGTCATGGCGACAACTAGCATCAAGCTACAGTGTGGTGATGAAGAAACTTGTGAAGCCGCAGTCGGTAATGGTCCGGTTGATGCCCTTTACCAATGTATCTATCGCGTAACTGGTTATGATATTGTTTTAGACAAGTTTGATTTAACCGCTAAAGGCGAAGGTGAAGATGGTCTGGGTCAAGCAGACATCATCGCTAACTATAAAGGTCGCAAGTACCACGGCACTGGTGTTTCAACAGACATCGTTGAAGCTTCTGGTCAGGCGCTATTGCATGTAATCAACAGCATCCATCGCGCAAACAAGATCGAAGAAATCAAACAGAAAAAAATCGCAACAGTATAAGTGAGACTCCAAGGACGCGAGTCGCCTTGGAGGAATATAAAAATTAAAGGATTACCATGACAGACAAATCATACAAAATTGCCGTTCTACCTGGTGACGGCATTGGCCCAGAAGTAATGTCACAAGCACATAAGGTGCTAGACGCTATTGAGAAAAAGTACTCCATCGAGTTTTCTCGTGAAGAACACGATGTTGGTGGTATTGCGATTGACAACCACGGCTGCCCACTACCAGAAAGCACAGTAAAAGCGTGTGAAGAATCAGATGCTGTTTTATTTGGCTCAGTTGGTGGTCCTAAGTGGGAGCACCTTCCACCGAATGATCAACCAGAACGTGGTGCCCTACTTCCGCTACGTAAACACTTCCAGCTATTTTGTAACCTGCGCCCAGCTCAGATCCATAAAGGTCTAGAAGCCTTCTCTCCTCTACGCGCAGACATCTCTGAACGAGGCTTCGATATTGTTGTTGTCCGCGAACTAACTGGCGGTATCTACTTCGGCCAACCGAAAGGCCGTGAAGGCGAAGGGGCTAACGAGAAGGCTTTCGATACTGAGGTTTACCACCGTTACGAAATTGAACGTATCGCGAAAATCGCTTTCGAATCAGCTCGCCTTCGCGATAAGAAAGTATGCTCAATTGATAAAGCTAACGTACTGCAAAGCTCAATCCTATGGCGCGAAGTCGTTGAAGAGGTAGCAAAAGATTACCCTGATGTTGAGTTGTCACATATGTACATCGATAACGCAACGATGCAGCTAATCAAAGACCCATCACAGTTTGACGTTATGCTGTGTTCAAACATCTTTGGTGACATCATCTCAGATGAGTGTGCAATGATTACTGGTTCTATGGGTATGTTACCTTCAGCGTCTCTAAACGAGAGCAAGTTCGGTCTATACGAGCCAGCAGGTGGCAGTGCACCAGACATCGCTGGTAAAAATATCGCTAACCCAGTCGCTCAGATTCTTTCAGCTGCATTGATGCTTCGCTACAGCTTAGGTGAAGAAGCTGCGGCACAGGACATCGAGACTGCGGTATCTAAAGCACTATCAGCGGGTGAATTAACTGGAGATCTATCTGGTGACAAACCTGCCCTATCGACCTCAGAGATGGGCGATAAGATCGCCGAATACATTCTAAATTCGTAGTAAAACACTTTAATAATAATGATTAGCTGCAGATGAGCCGTTATCTGCAGCTATACACAGGACAGTAATAATGGGCAAAACACTATATGAGAAAGTCTACGACGCGCACGTCGCCGTAGCTGCTGAGGGTGAAAACCCTATTTTGTACATCGACCGCCATTTGGTACACGAAGTAACTTCACCTCAGGCGTTTGATGGTCTGCGTGAAAAAGGTCGTAAGGTCCGTCAGGTGAGCAAAACGTTCGCAACTATGGACCACAACGTATCGACTACGACAAAAGATATTAACGCTTCAGGTGAAATGGCACGTATCCAGATGGAAACACTGTCTAAGAACTGTGAAGAGTTCGGCGTTACCCTTTACGACATCAACCACAAATATCAGGGTATTGTCCATGTAATGGGTCCAGAACTTGGTATTACGCTGCCGGGTATGACGATTGTTTGTGGTGACTCTCATACCGCAACTCATGGTGCATTCGGTTCGCTAGCGTTTGGTATCGGTACTTCAGAAGTAGAGCATGTTTTAGCGACTCAAACGCTTAAGCAAGCTCGCGCAAAAACAATGAAGATCGAAGTGAAAGGCAAAGTTGCACCGGGAATCACGGCCAAAGATATCGTTCTGGCGATCATTGGTAAAACAACTGCGGCAGGCGGCACCGGCTATGTGGTTGAATTCTGTGGTGAAGCGATTACCGATCTTTCGATGGAAGGTCGTATGACGGTATGTAACATGGCGATTGAACTTGGCGCTAAAGCTGGCTTAATCGCACCGGATGAAACCACGTTTAACTACATCAAAGGCCGTAAGTTCTCACCACAAGGTGCAGATTTCGATGCAGCCGTAGAATACTGGCAAACGCTGAAAACTGATGATGATGCTGAGTTTGACGCGGTAGTGACGCTTCAAGCTGCGGATATCAAACCGCAAGTGACTTGGGGGACCAACCCAGGTCAGGTTATCGCAGTTGATCAACCTATCCCGGCACCAGAAAGTTTTGCTGACCCAGTAGAAAAAGCGTCGGCAGAAAAAGCACTTGCTTACATGGGTCTAGAAGCTGGCAAAGCACTGTCTGACTACTCAGTAGATAAAGTATTTGTTGGCTCATGTACTAACTCTCGTATCGAAGATATGCGTGCTGCCGCTGAAGTGGCTAAAGGCCGTAAAGTTGCTGCTCATGTTCAGGCTTTAATCGTTCCGGGTTCAGAGCAAGTAAAAGCGCAAGCAGAAGCAGAAGGTCTGGATGTCATCTTCAAAGAAGCTGGTTTTGAATGGCGCCTGCCTGGCTGTTCAATGTGTCTGGCGATGAACAATGACCGATTAGGTCCACATGAGCGTTGTGCATCAACATCAAACCGTAACTTTGAAGGCCGTCAGGGCCGTGATGGTCGCACCCACCTAGTTAGCCCAGCAATGGCTGCGGCCGCTGCGATCGCTGGTCATTTTGTCGACATTCGTAACTTGGATTAAGGAGAAACACATGTCAGGTTTTAAACAACATACAGGCTTGGTTGTTCCTCTGGATGCAGCGAACGTTGATACTGATGCAATTATACCTAAACAGTTCCTACAAAAGGTTTCTCGTCTAGGCTTTGGTAAACATCTGTTCCACGATTGGCGTTTCCTTGATGATGCTGGCGAGCAACCAAACCCAGAGTTTGTTATGAACGCTCCACGTTACCAGGGTGCTTCGATCCTTCTGGCTCGTGAAAACTTTGGCTGCGGCTCATCACGTGAACACGCACCGTGGGCGCTGGCTGATTACGGTATTAAAGCCATGATTGCTCCAAGCTTTGCCGATATCTTCTATGGCAACTCGATCAACAACCAGATGGTTCCTGTACGCCTAACAGAACAAGAAGTTGACGAGATTTTCCAGTTTGTTGAAGCCAATGAAGGCGCAGAAGTTGAAGTCGACCTTGAAGCAAATAAAGTAAGAGCGAATGGCAAAGAGTACTCGTTTGAGATCGATGAGTTCCGTCGTCACTGCCTACTTAACGGTTTAGACAACATTGGTCTGACTCTTCAGCACGAAGACAAAATTGCGAGTTACGAAGCTAACATTCCAAGCTTCCTCAAGTAATCCAATCTGCGAATAAAAATAAAGGTTAGCTCAGGCTAGCCTTTTTTGTTGGTCGCTGAAACAAACACTCGATAAGCTAGGTCTAGTAATAAAAGCTTATCACTAAGGGAATTTAACTAATGGTACGTATCGTTACTCTGCTGCTCACTCTGATCTCTTTTCATACTTTTGCAGCGCCTAAATCGGAGTTGTGGCCTTTTTGGCAACAAGCAAACCAGAGCAACCAAGCCAGTATTTCCCATCAGGCATGGCAATCATTCCTCGATAACTACCTAGTGACCGATGGCGACTATACGCTGGTCAAATATAGTGATGTCACTAAGCAAGACAAGCAACAACTTGAACAATATATTTCAGATCTCGCCGCGATCGACCCTAGAGATTACGCACTAGATGAACAATACGCTTACTGGGTTAACCTATATAACGCTATAACAGTTCAGTTAATTATTGATGCCTATCCGGTTAAATCGATTACCAAGCTAGGAGGCTTATTTAGCTTCGGTCCTTGGGGAGATGAAGTAATTGAGGTTGCCGGCAAAGATCTAAGCCTGAATGATATTGAACATCGAATTCTGCGCCCGATCTGGAATGACCCAAGAACTCACTATGCGGTTAACTGTGCAAGCTTAGGCTGTCCTAACCTACAGAGTCAGGCCTTCACCGCTGAGAATACTGAACAGCTATTAGAGCTAGCAGCAAAGCAGTTTATCAATAGCGATAAGGGAGTACTGGTAAAGGGTAATAACGTCCAACTCTCTTCAATTTACGACTGGTTCATTGCTGACTTCGGTACTCAACAACAGCTGGTCAATCATATCAATAAGTATCGCTCGGAGCCGATCACATCGGTTCAGGGGGCAGACTATGAGTATGATTGGGAATTGAACGGAAGATAGAGGCGAGAATATTATCTCTTTGCAGGGACAAATCCTGTCAACACCTTCAAGAGCAATAATTCCATCAATTAACGACCAACACCCACCTCTCGAAAGGCGAAGCATTCCAGTTATCTCGCAGGGCGAAGCCCGTTCTAAATTCTCGCAGGGCGAAGCCCGGTCTCGGAGCGAAGCGTTCTATAGGACGCAGTCCGTTCTCGTTCTAAAATGCAAAAAGCCCGTTGCGTCAGCAACGGGCTTTTAAAACGACGAAAGCCTAGTCGTAAGACTAGGCTTTCTGAATAAGTGGCGGTCGGCGGGGACGCCTAGTCTGGGGTTGCAGGCAACCGGGACTCGTTGGTCGAAGACCAAATTAACCTGATAGAAACGAAAAGACCTCAGCATTTCTGCTGAGGTCTGGAATAAGTGGCGGAGCGGACGGGACTCGAACCCGCGACCCCCGGCGTGACAGGCCGGTATTCTAACCAACTGAACTACCGCTCCGCACTGGTTAGACTCTTGAGTCTAAGTTTTTTGCTTTCAGACTTTCCCTTAGTAAAAAGGTCTTAAATCTAAAAACAGAAAATGAACCTGGCGATGTCCTACTCTCACATGGGGAAGCCCCACACTACCATCGGCGCTAATTCGTTTCACTTCTGAGTTCGGCATGGAATCAGGTGGGTCCAAATCGCTATGGTCGCCAAGTAAAATTCT
>Ga0209272_10000234_pt1 | contig 56558 bp, 48 predicted proteins | sample tdDd002_FD_187125 | JGI IMG/M metagenome (GOLD analysis project Ga0209272, IMG submission 187125) | Marine sediment microbial communities from the Atlantic coast under amendment with organic carbon and nitrate - tdDd00.2 (SPAdes)... | ecosystem: Environmental > Aquatic > Marine > Coastal >...
ATATTATCTAAACTAAAAGTAAACGTTAAGTTAGCTAATTATCAGTATATGACGATAGATAACTTATCAAAACACTCCATTGGTTAAGCTTTTTGCCTGAACCCCTTGGAACTGGATGCGCATTGTAGAGAACTTTTAAAATGACGCAAGCATTATTTTAAACTTTTTATTTGTTTGAATATAAATTGAACTATACGTATGCATTGTAGACTAACTACTAGACGTTTGCTTATTTATTGTCATTATTTTCATTCAATATTTAACGATAAGACTCAGATAGCTGTTGAGGAAATCCATGAAGTATTTAGTTGTAATATTATTTATCGTTACTTTCACATCAATTTCTACTCAAGCACATCAAGCACCTTCCCTTAGCGTAGAGCAAGAGCGAGTTATCTCTAACCTTTTTGATCAGCTTATGGGGCGACAAATCAATAATACAGTTGCTGTTGAAAGAAGTGTAAGTTCGTTAATTAAAAATTATCCTGAAAAAATCAATCTAATTTTAGCTGTTGCCATTCATAAATTCCCACATGAATACAAACAAATTATATGCGGAACGTTAAGGGCGGAACCAGCGTTAACTAGTGATGTTGTAGAAATCATTTTAAACTCTAATATTGCTGATAGCTCTGAAATAGTCAGCATTGCCGTTACAGAAGAGCCAGCTTATGCCAATGAAATAGTTAGTACTGCAGTAACACAGCAACCAGACGAGATTGAGAATATTGTCCGTGTCGCTATTACGACTGAACCCGTTATAGCACAAAGTGTTGTTGATAAAACTATGCGTAGTTACCCAGAAAGGTTTTTAGATATAATCACTGTCGCTATTGAAGCTCTACCTAGCCAAGTTATTAATATTGTTAATGATGCAATCAAGCTCTTTCCCGATGATGCTGAAGCTGTCGTAAGTACTGCAGTTCAGTCAACGAAGGGAGAAAGAACTCGTGAAATAATAGAAAACGCAATCAAGTCTGGTTTATCAAAAGAACAGGCAACTGCCGCCGCTATTGCTGGCGGAGCTAGTACAGAAGATATTGCCAAGATAGAGCATTAACAGACAAGCATCATTAGTAGATGATTTGTATTAACGACGATTTCTATTTTTTTTTCTCTGTTTATTTTTCCCCTTATCTCCTGATAACAGTCGCTTTCTTGCTCGCTGTTTGTCACCTGGTTTTTTAGAACTTATAGCTTTGTTTAAATCAGGTTCATAGCCTGGATACCACTGTTGTAATAATTTGCAATCTAGTAATTCTTCAATCGCCGTCAAGAGCCATTCTTCATTAGCACTCAATAAAGAAATAGCTTGTCCTGACTTTCCTGCCCGAGCTGTTCTGCCAATTCGGTGAACATAATCTTCAGCTGCATACGGGAGTTCATAGTTAATAACATAATTTAATTCAGGTATATCTAATCCACGTGCTGCAACATCAGTCGCCACTAATGCTCGACAATTACCTTCTTTAAAATCGCTAAGAGCTTTACTTCTTGTTCCTTGTGATTTATCTCCATGTAATGCCAAGGTTTTTATACCATCTTTACACATTTCCTTGGCAAGAGAGTCTGCTCCTTGCTTTGTTCTAACAAAGATGAGCACTTGATGCCAGTTTTTCGAACCAATGAGATATGACGTTAATTCGCGTTTTCTATCCGCATCAACGGTATAAACAATTTGCTCAACACCTTCTGCGACTTGATTAGTTTCATCAATACTTATAATGGCTGGTTCACTAAGTATTTTTTTACTGATTTGATAGATAACATCAGTAAAAGTGGCAGAAAATAGTAATGTCTGTTTTTTTTCTGGTAGGAATTCAAAAATCTTCTCTAATTCTTTTTGAAAGCCTAAATCTAAGATTCGATCGGCCTCATCCAGAACTAACGTATTAACATTAAGTAGATCTAAATTGTGATTCAATACTAAATCAATTAATCGACCTGGCGTCGCAATTAAAATATCAACACCTGCTCGTAATTGCTCGACTTGTGGTTTAATACTCACACCACCAAATACCATTGCAGATTTAATCTGGCAATACTTGCTATAATCTTCAAAGCTTTGATTTACTTGTTGGGCAAGCTCCCTTGTAGGTAAAATCACTAAAACAGTAATTTCATTGCCATATGATTTTTGTTTTAAAACTTTATCAAGTATTGGCAATGCGAAAGCGGCTGTTTTTCCTGTGCCTGTTTGGGCACGAGCCATGACATCCCTTTCTGCTAATATTTTTGGAATAGCTTGTTCCTGAATAGCTGTGGCATTTTCATAGTTAAGATCTGCAATAGCTTTTTTAATATTGTCATCAATGGCAAAGGTAGATAATTTCATTTTTTAATAACTAAATTCATTTTTGGTTAGTTTAACAGTTTTACCTACTTAGGTATTTATAAGTTACACTAGACAAGTAATATAAATTTCGATAAAAGCACTAGTAAGTAGCAAAATATTAAAGGAGAGGTATGTCAGAAATTAGTTATAAAAACAAAAACTTTTTGATTATTGATAATGTTAAGCCTTCTCATGATATTTTAAAAAAGTTTGCAATGACACTTACTAGTGGACAAGTAGATTCTACTTTATATGCGCAAGACGTTATTCCTATGTGTTTAGAAAAGCGCTATGACATTATATTATTAGGTTATGATCTTGGTGAGAAACAAAAAAATGGACAACAACTCTTAGAAGAGCTACGTATTAGCCAGATCATTTCACGCCAATGCGTTGTAATCATCATCACGGCTGAAGTATCCCAAGCCATGGTTTTAGCCGCTATTGAGCATAAACCCGATAGTTACCTTCGAAAGCCCTACACATTACAAGAATTGCATAAACGCCTAAATAAGTGCATGGCTAAAAAGAATGCCATGGCTGATATCTATCAAGCACTTGATGATAATGATAAAAAATTAGCTATTACATTGGTCAATGAAGCTTTAGCAAATAACACACTCTATCGAATTGAATGCCTAGGAATCAAATCAAGACAATTTTTCGAGTTAGAACAATACGATTTGGCTCAAAATATTTATAATGCCTATAAAGACGAAGCTAATTGCCAATGGGCAGCAATAGGACTAGGTAAAATAGCCCTACATAAAAATGAATTATCTAAAGCTGAAGAAATTTTTAAAGATGTTATAGAGCAGCAACCTTTATATCTGCCTTCGTACGACTGGTTAGCTTCTACTTATCAAAAAAGGTCTAATAATTTAGATGCTGAAGAAGTATTAGAGAAAGCTATAAATTTATCGCCAAGATCAATTGTAAGATTAAAAACATATGCCGGTGTGTGTTATGAAAATGAACACTATGAAGAAGCAGCGAATGCATATCATCGTGTCTATAGTTTGGCTTCTAACTCTATTCATCAAGTACCTGAGAATGCTTTAATGTTTGCAAAATCTTTAGCTGGCTACTCCGCTAATTTACCCAGGTTAGACGCTAAAAAAATGAATAACCGAGCATTTGCAATGATGTCTCAAATGAATAAAAACTTTAATCAAGTAGGCATAAAAATACAGAGTTATTTATTATCGGCTTGTCTGTTAGAAAACATCCATGATTACATGGTCGCCAAGAATAAACTCGACCTTGGCTTAAAGCTTCTTGATGAAGAGCGTCAAAATCTAGACGTAGAAGATTTAACGGAAATTGCTAGCTCTTTAACAAAGCTAAATAGAAACACCAAAGCATCGCAGATTTTAGTTACTGCAAATAGGCTTGAAGCTAATAATACAGGCGCTTCCACAAAAATAGGTGAACTGTCAAACACACAACTTAATGAAAGCTTAGCATCAAAAGCCCAAAAAGCATTAGAGGTAGGAAAACAGTTATTTGAATCTAAGGAATATTCAGAGGCGATTAACTCATTAAATGAAGCTCTAGTACTTTATCCAAACCATATTGGTATTCAATTGAACTTACTTCAAGTATTACTAGAAGCATACGAAGAAGATAAATTTAGAATAAAAGATATTCAGCAAGCCAAAAAAATCATATTGGAGCTGCTAAACAAAAAGTTAGATACTGACACCAATTCACGATTTAGAAAATTAAAAACCAAATACCAGCAAATTGCCAGCATTTGATTTCAGGCAAAGTATAATAAATTCAATCCTACAAAAATATTAATAGCCCTTATTATTACTCGGCTTGCTCTGTTTCTTCTTCACTAAAAGAGTCGATAAAAGATTGTAACCCCTGTTGAACTAACTCGTAGGTTTTATCAATATTATTGGCAATATCTCCTTCTAATACTTTTAACCCCTCAAGTATCTCTGTAGCTTCACCAAAGCCTTGTTCTATACCGCCTTTAATAACATCAACAAAAGCCGTTAAAGACTCTTCTTCGCTCATTTCTGGGTGTTGCTCTTGATAGGCACCAAAAAACTGAGTACTAAAAGCAACAATACGCTCTGCTGTAGCTTCTGGGCTAAAGTCAATTCCCGACTCGTAAGCGTCTTCAACACTGGTTTCAATTCCATCGGCTTTAAGGGCTTCATTAATCCCCTGCAAGGCTGTTTTTAATAGCAGTGACAGAGGCTTATCACCAAGGCTATTACTAAACTCTAATGTCGACTCTATAATGGCAGCATTAAGCTGTTTCTTTTGACTAACCGAAACAGGCTCTTGAATTTTTTCAGCTTTTTTATCATGAGCAAGCTCAGATACTTGTTGCCCCATGGGAGCGTTTGCTTTTTTATCCGGCGCTTTTGCTAACGTTCTAACATCTTGGCTGTAAGTTGTACCGGAATTAATGAGTGAGCTCATGCTTCCTCCTAAATTTAACAAAGCTTATATCAGTATGTATCGGCATAGTAGAGTATAACTTAAGCATTGCGCTGTTTATATTTTAATCAAAATAATTTTTACTCATTTCAAGCAAGAAAGATAAGATTGAGAGTTAAAATTTAGCAAATAGAAGGCTATAAAAACAAAAGCCCGTATTATGAAAAATAATACTAGGCTTTATTAGTGCAGCAGAGCAATCTCTGCTGCTGATTTGATGAGTTATTCATAAAGATTAAGCTTGGTATAATAATGCTAAAAAATCTTTAGACTCATTTAGGTTGGTAAACTCAAATAAACGCGAACCTTTTTGATCTTTAATGGCAACATTTAATTTGTTAACCGAAATAGACACGATAGGTGACGCTATTGAATATACCTTACCTTTATAGGTGTAAGACATAATAGTACTCCTTTAAAACTACGCATTATTTCATTTGGATGAACCATTGAAATAAGCGCTGACAAAAAGCAAAATTATTATTCACTCATAGTAGTAGAACTCATTGACGGCTCTGCTTGCTATAAGTTCGAATGAACTAGTTTTTGATAAACCTTTTAATTTATCAAAAAATTATTAAAAGGCAGTCTATTAAACAAACCCATTAAAAAATTCTGTAAAACAGTTAAGTTAAACCAAAAGAATAATAATTAAACTTTATTTTGAAGTGATGACTAACTGTGAAAGGGAAAGACAAAACACGTATACCGCTGAGGGTAATTGTTAAATATATAAGGCGAGAATAGATAACGGCGCGTAATTTAATACAAACCGAACAAAAAGTAAACACTTTAAGAGAATAATAACAAAAAAATATGAGGACAAAATGTTATTTACTGCGCTGCAATGCCGTTAACATCTCTGACAAGCGTTTAATTTTAATATTTGATAACTGGCGATAATCAAAGTACGGACAAACAATAACTTTGTTGTGCTTATCTATGGCAAATTCTTCATCTAGCCATGTTAGCTGAGCAGTTAACTCACCAGTTTTTAATAGCTGCTTAGCATATGTTCTGCCGCAAATTATATGCAAGGTTTTACTGTTAGTGTTTAAATAAGGCGGGCTAAACAACAGCGCCGTTTGACTACCTACTTGTAATAAAGTGTTATCGCGATATTGTTGCCAAGTAGGCGCAGAAGCAGCAAAAGAAAAGTGTTTTTCAGGTAAAGCATATAAAAGCTTCGCATAAACATTAAAAACTTTACGCCAACCATTACCACAGGCTTGCCCAATGGCCGTTATTTCATCACAGGTTAATGGGCTCACTTGCATTAAGCTTTGATACTCAAGCATTGCTGGCGTATTAGCTATATACACAGCAAAGTTAAAATTAGGGCAGCCTAAACCAAACGACATTGACGACTCATTTTGAAAGTATCACTAATCATAGATAGAAATCGCTATGGTAAATGAAAAATTAAGCAAATAATATCAACTTATATGTGACTGATTTATTTGCGTGAAAAAAATTTAAAAATAAATTTGAACTTATTCCAATCCTAGCACTCTTATTTAACAGTAATGTTATTCCCTTAGTGTTTCATGTTTTTATGCGCTTATTTTTATAAGCGCATTTTTTTTGTTTTTTTTCACAGCAAAAGTAACGAAATAACACTTTCAAGCCCTTTAACACTAGGATAAGTCAAGGTGCAATGTGCCCATAGACAATTTAGCGCAACTTATAAATTTTCGCGACCATGGGGCGTGGTAAACTCAATAATAGGCCCTGCAGGTATAACACGGGTTGGGTTAATGGTTTCATGGCTGCCATAGTAATGTGCTTTGATATAATCCATTACCACTGTGTCAGCAATGCCAGGTACTTGATATAGATCCCTTACATAGCCCCAAATATTCGGGTAATCAACAATACGGCGCAAATTACATTTAAAATGCCCCACATAAACCGCATCAAAACGTACTAGGGTAGTAAATAGTCGCCAATCGGCTTCTGTTATTGTTTTTCCAGTTAAATATCGACGGCTCGATAGGCGCACTTCTAATGTATCAAGGGCATCAAAGACTTCAACTACCGCTTCATCATACGCTTCTTGAGTAGTGGCAAAACCTGCTCGATAGACGCCGTTATTAATGCTTGGATAGATAAACTCATTCAATTCATCTATTTCTGCTAATAATTCTGCTGGTGAAAAGTCACCGGGTAAAGCTCCTACTTCATCAAAAGCTGAATTAAACATCCGAATAATTTCAGGCGACTCATTACTAACGATGGTATTGGTTTTCTTATCCCATAAAATAGGTACCGTAACTCGACCAGTATAATCAGTTTGTGCTGCGCTATAAATTTCATGTAGGTTAGTGGCATTTAAAATGGGGTCGGCAACAACACCTTCACCTGGAGCAAATGTCCAGCCCTGCTCACCCATAAAAGCATTAACAACCGACATAGAAATCATGTCTTCTAAGCCCTTTAGTTTACGATAAATAATTGTGCGATGTGCCCAAGGACATGCAAGAGATACATATAAATGATAACGGTTAGGCTCTGCTTTAAAACCGCCGATACCTGATGGGCCTGCACTGCCATCTTTGGTTACCCAATTACGAAAACTTGGCGCTTTTCGCTCAAAACGACCGCCCGTAGATTTAGTATCGTACCATTCGTTTTGCCACTTACCTTCAACTAAAAGTCCCATGGTTTACTCCTAAATTCTTTGAATATGTTATTAGCTAAGTAGAGGGCGATAGCATTTGCTACTATCACCAATTCACTAGCTCATTGTTTAACGGATAAAACTATTGTTTATGTAAGTGGCTTAAGCAGTTTTTTTGTTAGCACGGTTATCTAGGGCAAAAGCTCCAGAGCCATGAACAAACAGTGTCAAGAAGCCACCCGCAATGGCGATATTTTTCATGAAGTTAGTCATTTCGGCTTGGTTACTGAAATCAGCATGAAATAAAATAGCAGAGAGTACACTAAAACCTGCTAATGCAATGGCTACATGCCTAGTTTTCCAACCTAAAATAATAGCTAAACCACCTAGGGCCTCAGTTAAAATAACCAGAGGTAATAAAGAGCCGGGAACTCCCATAGCTTCCATATAACCTTGTGTGCCTTCATACTGTGATATTTTTGTTAACCCTGACATAAAGAACATGATGGCTAAAAAGAAACGACCTGCTGGTGCTGCAAAAGTTTGTAATGTATTCATGGTAAATCTCCAAATATAATTGTTTAAAAGTCGTGTTGCGTTGTTGATGTGACAATCTTATTAGTAAACTATAAAAGGATAAACACACGCTTTATGAAAACATTGTTTCCGTTTAATGAACAATAAAGAGGAAAGAGTGGTAAACTTACTTCGTCCTTTAAGTGAGTAGTAGATTTTAGACTTAATACGCTGTATTTATACTCAAGACTGATCCCAATAAGGGTTGTTACCAAAGCGTTCAACCAGAAAATCAATCAAGCTGCGTACTTTAAGTGGCAAATGCCTGTTAGGCGGGTAAACAGCATAAGCATGCATAGTTTGAGTTTGGTACTCCGTTAACAGAGGTACTAAAGCTTGAGTCGCTAAAGATTGCCAGACAATAAAGGTAGGTAAGTAGCTGATACCATGATTGGATTCAGCCAATGATTTAAGAAAATCGCCATTATTAGCGATAAAATGTGGCTCAAGGTAAACAATCCGCTCTTTGCCCTCTTTCGTTAAAAACTTAAGGCCACTTTGATCGGTACCACCATATTTCAGAATCTTATGCTGCTTTAGCTCATCAAGTGTTTTGGGTTCACCATAACGCTTTAAATATTCAGGACTAGCGCACAATACATGTTTTATTGGCGCTATTTTTCTTGCTTGCAAGCTAGAATTATCTAGCTGGCCAATACGAAAAGCTAAATCTACGCCGTGTTCAACAATATCTATTTTTTGATCAGAAAAGTTAATATTTAATTTTAAATCTGCGTGCTGTTGCAAAAACAAATCAAGTGCAGGAGCCAGATGACTCAAGCCAAATGATAAAGGTACAGCAATATTTAGCGTACCTTCTAATGCTCTTTTACTACTGGAGGTTTGACTATTTAACTCTTCCACTTCATCTAAAATTAACTTACTGCGTTGATAATATTGTTGGCCAGCTTCAGTAATACTAGACATTCGAGTGGTGCGATTAATTAACTTAATACCCAGTTTGTGCTCTAACAAAGCTAAACGTTTACTGACCGCTGATTTAGCAATATTCATTTGCTCAGCCGCTTTGGTGATACTGCCTGTTTCAACGACCCGCAAAAAAATATACATATCTTCAAGTTGTCCCATACCCCCCCCAAAGTTTTAAAGTTATTGTTTCTTTTTGGTTAACTATGTTTTCAGTTTACTCGTATTTATTCCCGTAATGTTAACAACTATTATGATTGAAAAATACGTTTTATGAGAATAAAGGGGGTCATTAATATGTCTCAACTTACAGAAAAAAATATTATTAGAGAGCTAACTAGCATCTCTCAAGGACAACTTGGCTCAGATGGTGACGGAGTTAGATTAACTCGTTTAATCGGTAATCAAGCCTTAAACATGCTCGACCCTTTCTTACTGCTCGACCTTTTTGAGTCCGACCAGCCCAATGACTATATCGGCGGTTTTCCTGACCACCCTCACCGAGGATTTGAAACCGTTACTTATATGCTAGCAGGTAAAATGCGCCATAAAGACAGTGCTGGCAATGAGGGGGTTATATCAGCCAATGGCGTGCAATGGATGACGGCAGGCAAAGGCATTGTTCATTCTGAAATGCCTGAACAAGAATCGGGGTTACTGAAGGGCTTTCAACTTTGGGTGAATTTACCAAAAGTACATAAAATGACAGAGCCTGCATATCAAGAATTCCCTGCTAATAAGCTGGCAATTGAATATGGTGATGATGGTAGCGAAATCAGAGTTATTTCAGGGACAACCAACAAAGGAACCACTGGCCCAGTTAATAATACCTATATCAATCCGACTTATATGCATGTACATCTGCCAGCAGGAGTCACCTTTGAACAATCCTTACCAATGGCTGACAATGCATTTATTTTTGTCATCAATGGCAGTATCTCAGTAGGAGAAAACAGCCAATTACTCCAGCAAAACCATCTTGGTATATTAACCAAAGGGGATTTAGTAACCATTACCGCCTCATCTAGCGATAGCAGTTTTTTACTAATATCAGGTAAACCGCTCAATGAGGACGTCGCCAGAGGTGGGCCTTTTGTTATGAATACCAAAGCAGAAGTAATGCAAGCCTTTCATGATTTTCAAAATAATAAATTTTAGGTGTGTAAAATAAACTTTCTAATCCATTGGTTTTAATTACTGGTTGAATATTGAGCAATCAAAAATTCATTCTGTGCCGCTTCACTCGGCGGCTTTTACAACAATCTAATCAGCAAGCACCCGAACTATTTTGTTATTTTCAGTTGCAATATAAACAAAGCCGTCAGGCATCTGTTTAACATTACGAATTCTCCCAATGCCTTGAAATAATAGCTGCTCCGACAAGACCAGATCTTCGTCAAGCCTGCACAAAACAAGATAACCAAATTTTAGCGAGCCTACCAATAAGTGTCCTTGCCATTTGGGATATTTGTCACTGGTGACAAAGGTCATGCCAGAAGGAGCAATAGAGGGAAGCCAGTACCAAATGGGCTGTTCCATGCCCGCTTTTTGAGTCAGCTCGGTAAACTTGGTACCACTGTAATTAACTCCGTAGCTTACCAATGGCCAACCATAGTTCTTGCCTTTGCCGATAATATTAATTTCATCCCCACCTTTTGGGCCGTGTTCGTGTATCCATATCTGCCCACTCGCTGGGTTCAGCGCCATCCCCTGAGGATTGCGGTGACCATAGGTAAAAATAGCACTCTTGTGATCTTCCTTACCTACAAAAGGGTTGTCATGTGGAATGCGGCCATCATCATGTAATCGGTAAATTTTTCCGCCATCTAGCGTTAGATCTTGAGGGTTGGTATCTCTGTCGCCCCTATCACCAATAGAAAAATACAAAAACTTCTGCTTGTCGAATGCCAGCCTGCTGCCATAATGTCGGCTGCTGGTGGTGTTGGGACTAGCCTTATAGATGCGCTGAACTTGGGTAAACATGAAGTTTTTCAGCTTGCCTCTGATTATTGCAGTATTATCGCCCCTACCTTTTCCTTCCGGACTCGAATAGGAAAGATAAATCCAGCCATTTTCCAAATAATCCGGATGTAAGGCTATGTCCAGTAGTCCTCCCTGCCCCCGGTCACTTATTTTCGGTAAACCTTTTATTTCAGTGCTCTTACCGGTATCTAAATCAGCATAATATAGAGTCCCTTCCCTGTCGGTAACCAAGAAGTTTTGATCCGGCAATTGCACCATCCCCCACGGAACGTCAATCCCTGTAATAACGGTTTCCGTCTGGTATTCCTTAGTGTTCCCCTGCACGGAAAACAACAGTAAAGCGAACATCATCCCCTTGATAGCGCTGACCTTAAGTGGAACCTGCATATACCAAATCCTGTTGATGGTTTTTAATTTAAGTAAGTTTAACACTGTTTTTGTCAGAGTAAATTTCAAGCTAAATAAACTTTAAATTAAGGGCTAGGAAATTAAACTCAACATTACGAAATTTGGCTATTAGGCCTGAATGAAAACCTATTTTTGAGCGCTATATTGGAATCAATATGTTAAGAGTTTCAATAGAACAATTAAAATTGGAAACTCTCAATGGTATGTTAGCTAAAATACGGTACATTCAATTAACGATGGATATTTAAACTTTCATGGCTAACTTAATATTAACAATAACATTAATAGGAAATTATGAGTTACTCAGATAAAGCTAGCAAGATAAGAAGCAAAATTACCCAGTATAATACTATTTCAGTAGTTAACCTTTTATTAAACCGCCTTCATGTTAAACATTCTGGTTTTGATATTCCCAATAGTAGATCTTGGATATCATGTTTAATGCTTGAATGGACATTGGAACTTGGCATTATAGTTAATGCTAAAGATGCAAATGAAAAAGGTGTACATAAAATACTGAATGACATTTGGACTCTACAAGATCAGGCTCTAAACCTAGTTGATAATAAAAACCCTTTTTTTGCTATGAGAAAATTTTTAATACCCCAGCTAAGGTTTCAGATTTCTCAAGATTCACACAGCTCTTTTTTAACTCGTTTTTCATTATTAATTAGACATGGCAGATATAAAGGTTACTTTGATGAAAAATTTATGGAAGAAACTAAAGTATCACTTGATGATTTCCTTACAATATCCTTATTTTTAGAATCGTTATTTAAAGATCAGAATCTTAGCCTAGTTAAATACAGTGATCTTATAACGTATTTACATCCTTCAATTGATTTAGATTCAATTATTAGAGTCATCAACTTACTAGGTTCAAACCTTGATGGTTTACGGGATATTTGTGTTGATAGAAGAAATCGACTAAATGGTTTAAAGCCTTCTGAGTATTTTCTTGAACCTGCCCTAATATCAAAGCCATTGATATTATTAAAGGATGGCATTTCAACTTCACACTCATATGTTGCTACAATTGGAATAAGTGAGTTTGCTTTAAGGTTTTTCAAGAATCTTAATCATGGTGAGTTTAAAAAACGGTTTACAAAGTTATTTGAAGAATATTTAGGTGAGTTATTAGAATCATCTTTCATAAATTTTATGCATGAAGATGAGATTAAGTCTTTGTATAAGTCTAAGCTCCCTAAAGGACATGCAAATAATAAAGTTGCTGACTTCATGATTCGTGATGCAAAGAAAATTCTATTTATAGATGCAAAAGGTGTTGAGCCAAGCGATACCATTTTAACAACCAATGATTCAATGTTAATGAAAAACCAATTAAGGGATCATTTAATTAAAGGAATTAAACAAACAACAGAAACCGCAAATAACATGTCAATAATAGACCCTCAAAACTATTCAGAAATTAAAAACAGATATGCATTAATAGTTACACATCAGGATTTTTATCTTGGTGATGCAAAAGTTTTAAGGGGCTACTTGGGTCAAGAATACAAACATAAAATAGATGAAGCAATAAATGGTCAGATTGAAGTTGAAAAAATTCATTTTTGCTCCGTTTCTGATTTTGAAACAATCATAATGATATGCAATCAAACAAACTCTACAATATTTCAGTTTTTGGATTTTTGCATCGAACCGGAAAAAAGACCTGATACTGGTAAGTTTCATATGACTCAGCATATTCAATCATTTGCAGAACATAAAGGACTAAAGAGCTTTTATCACTTTAGTGAGCAAGTAAAATTAGAATTTAAGAAAAACCATGATTACATGAAGGCTTTGATAGAAGAATCGAGAAGTTTCTGGAAGCAAGGAGAAGTTAATATTCCATACTTTTATGAGTGCTTCATGAAAATGCAACCTGTAAATATTTAAACTTAAATAATCCTAAATAAAAAAGGCGAGCCACTTCTGGCTCGCCTTTTAAAACTTTATATGAGATCTAGTTAATTAACCCAACTTAATTAATGTTCCTCAATAAGCCATAACTAATCTTCATAGGTAGAAACAGGAGGGCAGCTACATACTAAGTTTCTGTCCCCATAAACGTCATCAATACGGTTTACTGTTGGCCAGAATTTATCAACGGCTACGCTTGGAACAGGGAATACTGCGTCGCTAATTGAATAAGCTCTATCCCAATTGCTGTCTGTGATATCTGCTAAAGTATGTGGTGCGTTGTGTAGTGGATTATTGTCTAACGTCCACTCGCCTGATTCAACTTTGCGCACTTCTTCACGTATACAGGTCATGGCTTCAATAAAGCGGTCTAACTCAGGTTTTGCTTCTGATTCAGTTGGCTCTATCATTAATGTGCCTGCTACAGGGAATGACATTGTTGGCGAATGGAAACCATAATCCATTAATCTCTTAGCGATATCCATTTCAGTTATGCCACAAGCTTCTTTAATTGGACGTAAATCAACAATACATTCATGAGCAACACGACCGTTTGGATCTGTGTATAAAATTGGGTAATGCTCACTTAACTTAGTAGCTAAGTAGTTAGCATTGGTAATGGCATACTTAGTTGCCGCCGTTACACCTTCTTTACCTAACATAGCTACATAAAGGTAAGAAATACATAAAATACCTGCACTACCAAATGGTGCTGCTGATACTGCGCCGTTGCCAGCCGTTGTTTCATCAACATTCACTAAAGCGTGATCAGGCAAGAATGGCGCAAGGTGTGATTTAACACCAATTGGTCCCATACCTGGGCCACCACCACCGTGTGGAATAGCAAAGGTTTTGTGTAAGTTTAAGTGAGAAACATCAGCGCCAATAAAGCCCGGTGAAGTAATACCTACTTGCGCGTTCATGTTTGCGCCGTCTAGGTAAACCTGACCGCCATTGTCATGGACAATATTACAAATTTCAGCAATGGTAGTTTCATATACACCGTGAGTTGACGGGTATGTGATCATAATACATGAAAGGCTGTCTGCTAACTCTTCAGCTTTCGCTTTTAAGTCAGCCATATCCACATTGCCGTCCTTATCACAGGCAACTACAACAACTTTCATGCCTACCATCATGGCTGACGCAGGGTTAGTCCCATGCGCAGAGGCAGGGATTAAACAAATGTTACGGTGCGCATCACCACGGCTTTCATGGTATTTTTGAATAGCGATAAGGCCAGCATATTCACCTTGAGCACCAGAGTTGGGTTGCATTGACATTTTGTCATAGCCAGTTAGTTCAACTAACCAGTCTGCCAATTCATCAATCATGTGCTTATAACCTAGGGCTTGGTCTTGCGGTACAAACGGGTGCAAGTTAGCAAATTCAGGCCATGATACAGGCATCATTTGTGCTGTAGCATTTAATTTCATGGTACAAGAGCCTAATGAAATCATAGAGTGATTTAAGGCTAAGTCTTTATTTTCAAGACGCTTAATATAACGCAGCATTTCAGTTTCGCTATGGTAAGCATTAAATACTGGGTGCGTTAAGATTTCAGATTCACGTACTAGTGAAGCAGGAATTGATGAGTGACCACAGTCTGTAATTTTTTGATCAAGCTGTGCTACATCTAAACCATGACCTTCGCCAAGTAATACGTCAAATAAAGTTACGATGTCGTCACGAGTTGTTGTTTCATCAAGTGAAACCGAAACTTGACCTTCAACGTCAGTGCGTAAATTAAGATCTGCTGCTAAAGCGCGGTTTACAATTTCGTCTTTATTTTCAGTGTTGAAAGTTAAAGTATCAAAATAGTTTGCATGAACAGCGGTTAAGCCTTTCGTTGCTGTACCTAAACATAAAATATCAGTTAAACGGTGAATACGGTTAGCGATAGTTTTTAAGCCTTTAGGACCATGATATACCGCATAAAAAGCGGCCATGTTCGCCAATAACACCTGTGCTGTACAAATGTTTGAGTTAGCTTTTTCACGACGAATATGTTGCTCACGTGTTTGCATTGCCATACGCAATGCATTGTTACCGCGTGTATCTTTTGAAACACCGATAATTCTGCCCGGTAAAGAGCGCTTATATTTATCAGAGGTAGTGAAGAATGCTGCGTGAGGACCACCGTAACCCATAGGTACACCAAAACGCTGACTTGAACCGATAACAGCATCAGCACCTAATTCACCCGGCGCTTTTAATAACACTAAGCTCATGATGTCGGCAGCTACAGCAACAATACCTTTTTTAGCGTGAATTTTTTCAATTAACTCACTAACGTCAGTTACTTCACCCGTTGCACTTGGGTATTGAATTAATGCACCAAAAATATCATGCTCTGGCGCTTCATTCGCAGGTGCAACAACTACGTCAAAACCGAACATTTCAGCACGTTGTTTTACTACGTCAATCGTTTGTGGGAAAACATCACTTGAGATGAAGAATAAGTTTGATTTTTTGTTTTTAGAAACACGCTTAGCCAATGCCATTGCTTCAGCCGCTGCTGTACCTTCATCAAGCAAAGAGGCACTTGCAAGTGGTAAGCCGGTTAAATCAATACACATTTGTTGGTAGTTAAGTAATGATTCTAAGCGACCTTGGGCGATTTCTGGTTGATATGGCGTATACGCAGTATACCAACCTGGATTTTCTAATACGTTACGAGCAATAACATTAGGGGTTAATGTGCCGTAGTAACCTAACCCTATGTATGAGGTGTTTACTTTATTTAAGCTTGCCACTGCTTTTAAATCTGCAAGTGCTTTTACTTCTGTTTTACTATCACCAATGGCAGGTAAGTCAGCTAAACGGATATCGTTAGGCACAATTTCATCGATTAAGGCATCAACCGATTCAGAGCCAATGTCGTTAAGCATGGCTTGGGTTTGTGCTTCACTTGGGCCAATATGGCGACGAATAAAATCTTGTTTTTGCTCAAGATCTGTAAGAGTTTGAGTAGTCATAAAACAGCTTCACTTAAATAAATTTACTATAAAAAGAAAGCCCCAAACTTTTTGTCAGAGGCTTAATAATTGATTTCAATGGTTTTCGTAAACAGTCTGTCTTTAGGCAAGGCGCTGACGTTGTGAGTCTTATGAGCTTAGTACACTAAGTGATTAAGACGAATAACTAAAGCAACGCCGCATAAAAATAGAATGTGCCCGAAAATTAGTCTTCGTCGATAGAGTTAGCGTACCCTTCAGCATCAAGAAGATCATCTAACTCACCAGCATCGTCTAATTTGATTTTAAATAACCAACCGTCGCCAAATGCATCTGAGTTTACTAATTCTGGAGAGTCTTCAAGCTCTTCATTTACTTCGACAACTTCACCTGAAACAGGAGCATAAATATCTGAAGCGGCTTTAACCGATTCTGCAACAGCAACATCATCACCAGTACTTACTTCATCACCAACATCTGGTAATTCAACAAATACCATATCACCTAAAAGACCTTGGGCGTGCTCGGTAATACCGATAGTAACTGTACCGTCACCTTCATTGCGTACCCACTCGTGAGAAGTTGCATATTTTAGTTCTGAAGGAATATTGCTCATTTTTATTTTCCTTTAATTTTATAAATTTGATTGAATTATTTGTTTAAATAGCTGCTCAGTTTAATATAGAGCATCTTTATAGATACTCAAGTCATTTATGTAGATGATTTGAGCATGCTTCTCATTAAAAAACTTTTTTACCGTTGCGAACAAAGCTAGGTTTTGTTACTTGTACTTTCACTAGTTTCTTACGCATTTCAACTTCTACCGTGTCGCCGACTTTAACACTACGTGGTACACGCGCTAAAGCAACACTGTGACCTAAAGTTGGTGAGAAAGTACCCGAAGTAATTTCACCTTCACCAAATTCAGTAACAACTTTTTGATGTGAACGTAATACGCCTTTCGCTTCCATCACTAAGCCAACTAATTTAGGTTGATCGCCAGCTGCTTTTTGCGCTGTTAAAACATCACGACCAATAAAATTACGCTCTTCAGGTTCCCAACTAATTGTCCATGCCATGTTAGCCGCAAGTGGGGATACGGTTTCATCCATATCTAAACCATAAAGATTCATACCTGCTTCTAAACGTAATGTATCACGCGCACCTAAACCACAAGGAGCAACGCCTGCATCAATTAATTTTTGCCAGAAACTTTCAGCAACGCTATCGGGCACAATAATTTCGTAGCCTTCTTCACCAGTGTAACCGGTAGTAGCAATAAATAAATCACCTACTTGCACACCAAAAAATGGTTTCATACCTTCTACCGCAACAATTTGTGCAGGAGTTAATAAGTTAGCTACTTTAGCTTTAGCTTCTGGGCCTTGTACGGCAATCATGCCAAATTCAGGACGTTCAGTAATGGTTATATCAAAACCTTCAGATTGCTTGTTCATCCAAGCGAGGTCTTTTTCGCGAGTTGCTGAATTAACCACTAAACGGTAGTTAGTGTCTGAGAAGAAATAGATAATTAAATCATCAATGACACCACCTTCTTCATTTAACATGCCTGTGTATAAGGCTTTACCTGAAACGGTTAATTTAGCAACATCGTTAATGACTAAACGACGTAAAAAGGCTTTTGCATCACTACCTTGTACATCAACAATAGTCATGTGAGATACATCGAACATACCCGCATTTTGGCGTACGGCATTATGCTCTTCTATTTGAGAGCCATAGTTGATCGGCATTTCCCAACCGTGAAAATCAACCATTTTTGCGCCCGAGGCTAAGTGTTTTGCGTGTAATACAGTTTTGTTCGTCATAGTATCTACCTAGAAAAATTAGCTGGTGAATAATGACAACAATTATAGCCACTGAATTCCGCTTATTCAACAAGCAGAAAAGAGCTACTTCAAATTTAAAACCATTAAACGACAATTTATCAGAATTAAGTTTTGATTAATCGCTATTTTAAAATTTAATTCTGTTTAGGTAAGAAGAGTAGCTAAATAGCAGTGATTAATTTTTCACTACTATTTTTAATAGCCAATATAAAAGGGGTGAATTTACCCTTCGACAAGCTCAGGGTGAGCGGACTGGATTAGCATGAGTAAATAACAGCAAACCATTCGCCCTGAGCGCGAGGTACGGACTGGATTATTTACCCTTCGTGAGGCTCAGGGTGAGCGGACTGGATTAGCATGAGTAAACAACAGCAAACCATTCGCCCTGACCGTGAGGAACGGACTGGGTTATTTACCCTTCGACAGGCTCAGGGTGAACGGGCTGGATTAACATGAGTAAAAAACAGCAAACCATTCGCCCTGAGCGCGAGGAACGGACTGGATTATTTACCCTTCGACAGGCTCAGGGTGAACGGGCTGGATTAGCGCGAGTAAAAAACAGCAAACCATTCGCCCTGTGCGCGAGGTACGAGCAGTCGAAGGGAACGGAATAAGGCTATATAATTAACTATCCATTTTTTGAGCCAGTATAGGCAAATCACTTTTTAAGCCAAGCGCTTGTTCTATCATCAGTTTTTTAACTGGTTTGATATTATCAAGTAAACTCATGCCTATGCCACGCAATAATTTAAAGCCATCAAACTGTACCGCAAAGGTTTGTTTAATAGCTTCCATGGCGGCAATCATTTCTGTTGCTTCTGTTTTTCTGTATCGAGAAAAGGCCTTAAGGGTTTTAGCATCAGCCAAGTCTTGCTCCGCTGATAAACCCGCTAAACTGTCTACTAATGAAGCCGCATCAAGTAAGCCTAGATTGACTCCCTGCCCTGCTAAAGGGTGTATAGTATGAGCAGCATCGCCAATTAACACCATGCGCTCTTTAACAAAGTCTTGTGCTAACCGCATGGTTAATGGGTAAGTAAAGCGCTCACTTATAAGCTCTATAGTACCAAGCTTACCATCGCTGGCTGCGGTTAATTCTTTGGCAAAGTCTTCAGCAGAAAGTGCGATTAAACGTTGAGCATCTTCTGGAGAGGTTGAATAAACAATAGAGCAAGTATCTTTGCTTTGTGGGTAAAGCGGTAAAAACGCCAATGGCCCTGTTGGCAAAAAAGTTTGCCATGCGGTATTGCCATGTCCTTGCTGACATTTAACCGTAGCAACAATGGCATGGTGATCGTAATCACGAGAAATTAATGGCATATCCATTTGCTTTCTCAGCCAAGAGTTTGCACCATCAGCGCCTACCACTAGCTTAGCAATAATTGGCATTTGGGCAGTATTACTAACGTTACTACTAGCATTGCCGCTTGGCTCAAAGCTTGCGAACACTTCACTTTCCCCCATAGCAACACTGGCTAATTTACTGTCAGTGAAAAAGCAAATACCTTCATCTTGTTGGGCTTTTTTCCATAAAGCATTGCGAATGACTTTATTTTCAATAATCCAACCTAAATGTTCATTGCTTGGGAAGCCGCTAAGATCAGAGGCTGAAAAGTCCAACTTGCCTACGCCAGCTTTATCCCAAATATGCATATGCTGGTATGATTGTAAGCGTTCACTTTCAATAGTAGACCATACATCTATGTGTTCAAAAATAGTTTTACTGGCAACATTGATTGCACTAACTCGTACTTCAGGAGCATCTGTCAGTTCACTCACAGGCAAAGTATCTGCAATGGCTACGCTTAACTTAGTGGTTTTTCTTAAAGCCAAAGCTAAGGTCAACCCCACCATTCCGGCACCAACAATTAATAAATCAAATTTTTTCATTTTATCTAATAGCCCATTAACTTATTTACTAGGGTGTTTTTAAGTGGCGCGAAGTAGTTCATCACTTTTAAACCAACATTTCGTCCTGCCACTAAAGGAGGTAAATCATTAGCAAATAAAGTCACTAGTGAATCCGTTAAGGTGATAATTTGGCTTTGGTCTTTTAAACGATTATTTGCATAGTCATTTAATAGTGAAAAGTTGCCAATATCATTTGATGTTAACAGCTGTTTTGCTATTAATTGTGCCATTTGTTGAACATCACGCAAACCCAGGTTGAATCCTTGCCCTGCAATTGGGTGAATAGTGTGAGAAGCATTACCAATGAGCGCCATGCGATGGTAAGTCTGTTGTTGTGCCTGCAATAAAATTAACGGATACGCATCACGCTTGCCTACTTGAGTTATAGCGCCAAGCCAACTACCAAAGGCCAGCTCTAACTGTGCTTTAAAGGCTTCATCAGATAAAGCCATGACCTCTTCACTTTGCTCTGGTGGCATTGTCCACACCAATGAGCAGCGGCTTTGACCATTAAGTTCAGACAGCGGCAACATAGCGATAGGGCCAAACTCGGTGAAACGCTCAAAGGCTTTATTTTGATGCGAATTTTCAGTGGCAACATTGGCAATTAACGCCACTTGTTGATAGTCGTTCTGACTTATATTAATACCCGCTTGCTGTCTGCAGGGTGAATTAGCGCCATCACAAGCCAATAATAAACTTGCGGTTATGCTTTCACCAGAGCTTAATTCAACATTGACTTTATTAGTTTCATTATTTGGTTGCCAATCAATAGTATTAATCGAGTCTGGTGAGAACCATTGTACGTTTGCTTTATCGGCTAATTCCTTTAATAAGCCCTTGCCAATAAGTGCCATTTCAATAACATAGCCTAAGGCAGAAACACCTTGCTCTTTGGCTTCAAGCCTCGCCTTACCATAATGGCCACGGTCTGAGATATCTATTTTATCAATAGCACAGGCATCATTAGTTAAGTGTTGCCAAACATTAACCTCATTCAAATAAGCGGCACTTCCATGAGAAAGCGCTAAGACACGATCATCAAATAATGGTGGAGTGTCATCTGTTGGTGCTAATTTATTTGTTTCAATAATAGCAATGGACAACAGACTACCATCAGCTTTTGTTAAATCTGCCAAGCTCAATGCCATTAAGCTGCCAGATAAACCACCGCCAGAAATAATCACATCGTATGAGCTTTTTTTATTTGAATTGGTTACATTTTCCATATTTTTGCTTAACTTGCTTTGTTTGCTTAACTTAATGGGAATACTTATTCGGGTTAGCCATATTATTTGGCCATCAGAGCTTCTATCTCTTCAATTGTTTCAGGGCAGCTTAGAGTTAAGTTTTCACACCCTTGTTCAGTAACAACAATATTGTCTTCTATGCGAATACCAATACCACGCCATTGCTCGGCGATATCTTTATCATCAAGTGGCATATAAAGCCCAGGTTCAATGGTTAACACCATGCCCGGAGAGAATTCACGAAGCTGCTCTTTATTATCGTTAATATGATAATCTCCCACATCGTGAACATCGAGACCAAGCCAGTGTCCTAAACCATGAATAAAGTATTTTTTACAGGCTTTTTCTCCAATCAGTTCAGCCAAATTGCCTGAAATAATTTCCAATTCATGCAAGCCTTGCGTTAAACATTCGTTGGCAATTTCATTTAATTCAGCAAAGCTGATACCGGGTTTTATAGCCGAAATCACTTTGTTTTTAGCTTCCAGTACTAATTGATATAGCGCTTTTTGCGGCGCAGTGAATTTGCCATTAACCGGAAAAGTACGAGTGATGTCTGCGGCGTAACCCGATAATTCACCTCCAGCATCAATTAACAACAATTCATTATCTCTAAGGCGTTCATCATTGTCGGTGTAATGTAAAATATTCGCATTATCCCCCCCTGCCACTATAGTGGCATAGGCGGCATGACGAGCGCCGTGGCGGGCAAACTCATGAAGAATCTCATTTTCAATTTGGTATTCAAATAAGTCCACTTTCGCCTTTTGCATCGCCCGCTGATGAGCCATAACTGAAATATCATTTGCTTGTCGCATTAACGCTATTTCATTATCACTTTTGATCAAACGTAATTCATTAATAATAGGGCTAGCATCGATTAATTTACTAGGTACTCTCACACCTTGACGAATACCAGCACGAGCCTTAGCTAAAAAACTAAAAATTTTAGCGGTTAATGCGTCATTATCAAAAGCAAAGTAAACCTGCTCGATACCATCCAAATATTGACTGATTAATTCATCTTGCTCATCAAGGGTGAAGCATTGTTCAAGCTGATATTGCTCACACGCTTTTGCTTGACCTACTCGTCTGCCATGCCAAATTTCATGACTCTTATCTTTAGGTAATGAAAATAAAATGCTTTCTTGATGATTTCCTGTGTCGTCTTCTTGCTTGATGAGCAGCAGCAAGGCATCTGGTTCATTAAAACCCGTTAAATAATAAAAATTTTTATCCTGGCAAAAAGCATATTCAGTATCGTTACTGCGAGTGACTTCATTGCTGGCACTAAAAAAGGCAATGCTGTTGTTAGCCATTTGTGCGAAAAAGTTTTTTCTATGGGCCACAAATTCACTAATTGGCAGCTTATCAATACCCGGAAGTTGACTCATTTTCATACCCCCTAGTGAACTGTGCCACTGGTATTTGTGCCATCACTTCCTGAGGTCGTTGGCAAAGTGCCTAATTCACTAAAGCACAATAACGATGAAATACGCACATATTCACTTATTTCGAAGTAGGCTTGTTCAGTGTCTTCATCTTCTTCCATTTCATCGGACAAGTTGGCAATTTCTGCAAAATCAGTCAATACCTCTTTAACTTCACTTGAAGCAACCGGGGTATCTTTTTGCTGTAAACCAAAGCCTAAATTAAAGCCTTGTACCCAAGAGCCAAGTGCATGGCCTCGCTCAACAATAGATTCGTCATCATCAGGCAACAATAATTGAAAGGTGTAAGCGTCATCTAAAATATCGCTCCAAAGTTCACTGAACATTTGTTTGATAATATTTTTAACAGCGCCAGGGAAGTTATCACCTTGATTAAACATATCATTTAACATGGCTAGGTAACCTTGGTCTTCAAAAGGAAAACCGGCACACACTAAGCCCGTTAATACACCATGAATTTCACTAGCATGGGCTTTAACGTTTTCAGTGGTAATTACTGCTTGGGCGCTGGCAAAATCAATTTTATTTGTGGCTGAGGAATGGTTTGTCATATTACGCATCTACTGGGAAGAAAATCTATGGCGACTATCCTAACATTGCACCGCTTAAAAGGCATGAAAAATCATAGAAAAATGACCATTTACTTGCCATTTGCTTGCAACAAGATACCAGCACAGTTATAGTGCAACTAATTGCTCTATCTCTCTAAATTATTGGATTTTTTTTACAAATGGCTCAACGTACTGTTGAAATTACTGTTGCTGATCGCAAACTTAAGGTTGCCTGCCCTCTTGGGCAAGAAAGCGCATTGCTCAGTGCTGCGGCAGAATTAAGTGAACGTTTGAATACAGCCAATAATAGCAAATCTATTGCCACTCCTGAGCAAGCACTGTTGATGACTGCGCTAAATTTAACTAATGAGTTGTTATCTGCCAAGAAACAATTAGCAACAGAGCAAGAAGAAAATAAAGAAAAAATAGCGCTACTACAATCAACTATTGAGCAAGCGTTAACGCCTAAGCAAAACAAACAGGCGTAAATACCACCTATTCAACACAAAAATTCTGCAAGCGTTCAAGTTAACAACAGAAAACGTATAATTACAGAGCACTTAGCTCCTACCAGTGAAAAAACACTTAATTCCGCAAAAATTTTAGCTATAATGACATTGTCTTCTGGGGTGTTTGTATGCGAACTACGTCCCTGAGCCGATAAGTTTTACCTAAGGGAATTGACTACTGGCTATTGTGCAAGCCCGGCATGTATCGGGAAGCCTACGGTTGGAATGATATTTCCGCCCTGAACACACGGTGTTCAGGACCATTGTGAGCTGCGGCATCTTGGAAGTCACCTTTCTACTTTGAACATCAAAACCATAATATTTCCGCACTCTCTCTAGAAATACACACGCTATTCAACACCATGGTGAGCTGCGGCATCTTGGAAGTCACCTTTCCTTTTACTTTTTTACTTCCTAAATTAACCTAAAGTACGTTGTAATATTCGTATAATATTTCCGCGCACTCTCTGGAAATACACACGCTATTCAACACCATGGTGAGCTGCGGCATCTTGGAAGTCACCTTTCCTTTTTCCTTTTCGAAAAACTGTACCCAAAGCCAGTCTTGCTACTTACATAGTATTTCTGTTTACTATCTAGGTGGCGTATAATTCCATTTTGCCTTTATTACTATATTTACTAAAATCAAACTAGGCTCTGTTTTAGCACAAAACCCCATGGGGAAGACAATGTTGCAATCAAAAAAGTGGATTTCTGAACAAGACAAGCACGAGTTATTATTACCCGCTTGGCAACGGTTAGTGGATTTAATGGCTGAACTTTGCTCAACCCCCGCAGGATTTATTGTGCAAGCAGGCGGTGACAAATATAAAGTTATTATTGCCAATAGATCGGTTGAAAATCCTTACAGTGCAAATATCACCATAGAATCAGATGTTAATATTTTTTGTCGAGAGGTCGTCAAACAAGACTGCAGTTTATATGTTGGTAATGCTACCGAGCTACCAGAGTGGCATAGTAACCCCGAAGTAAGTGAAGACGGCTTTAATACCTACCTTGGTTATCCTTTACATTGGCCAGACGGTTCAGTATTTGGCACTATTTGCATCATGGATTACGCCAAAACAGAGCACAATGATAAATATCATAAATTAATGCTCCACTTTCGTGAAATGGCAGAGCGAGAATTAGATTTATTAAATAAAAACATTCAATTGGAAAACACAGCGTTAAGTGATGATTTAACACATTTATTAAATAGAAAAGGCTTTTTCTTAGCAGCCAAACAACTGATTAAATCAGCAAAACGAGACAGAGCCACCATTTGTATTTGCTATTTTGATATCGACAATTTAAAACCTATTAATGATAATTATGGTCATCAAGCAGGTGACAGGTTTATTAAGTCATTTGCTAAGCATCTCAAAGAAACCTTTCGAGAAGTTGATATTATTGCAAGGTTTGGCGGTGATGAGTTTGTCGTTATGTGCCAAGAAACAACACAACTAGATATTTCAACTATTATTAACCGCCTGTCTGACTTTATAAGCAATGAGAATTATCAGCCGAAGTTATCGTTTAGTTACGGTTATGCGTCAATAAACGCAAGCGCTGTAGACGATAAAATTGTTGAAAACCTTATTAAATTGGCAGACGATGAAATGTACAAAAATAAGGAATCCAAAAGAGCAAATAGCGGTAACGAGTAAGTAGCCCGAACTTAGCTTAATACTTTTCTCGGATACAAAAAAGCAGTACCTATGTTTATTAGGTACTGCTTTATATTTTTATGTACTTTAAAACTTATGTGCTTTAAATATTAGTTTGGTAACTGCGTGAAGCCCATATTGAACAAGGTAAAACCGTAAATGTCGGCATATTGTTCAATGGTTTTCGATACAGGTGTACCTGCACCATGACCAGCATTGGTCTCAATACGGATCATCGTTGGCGCACTACCTGCTTGCTTCGCTTGTAATTCAGCAGCAAACTTAAATGAATGAGCTGGCACAACACGGTCATCGTGATCCCCTGTAGTTACTAGAGTAGCCGGGTATTTAACGCCCAATTTAACATTATGAACAGGTGAATAACCTTTTAGGTAATTAAACATTTCTTCACTTTGTTCAGCTGTGCCATAGTCATAAGCCCAACCAGCACCCGCAGTAAACGTATGGTAACGAAGCATGTCTAATACACCAACCGCTGGCAAAGCAACTTTCATTAAATCTGGACGTTGAGTCATTACAGCGCCCACTAATAAGCCACCGTTTGAACCACCATTAACCGCTAAATAATCGCTAGAAGTGAAGTTCTCGTTAATTAGGTATTCGCCCGCAGCAATAAAGTCATCAAATACATTTTGTTTTTGTAACTGAGTTCCAGCTTTATGCCATTGTTTACCGTATTCACCGCCACCGCGTAAGTTTGCTACAGCATAAATACCGCCCTGCTCTAGCCATACTGCGCGAGTTACACTAAACCTTGGTGTTAAGCTCACATTGAAGCCACCATAGCCGTATAAAATAGTTGGATTTTTACCGTTACGTTCAAGACCTTTTTTATAGGTAATGATCATAGGCACTTTGGTGCCGTCTTTTGAGCTGTAGAATACTTGCTCAGAAACATAAGCATCGCTGTCAAACTTAGCACCTGATTTACGATAAACATCAGTTTTCGCATTATCTACATTGAACGAGTAAATAGTTGATGGTGTTTTGTAGTTGGTAAATGAATAATACAACGTTGATTCATCTTTTTTACCGCTTAAAGAGCTAGCACTACCAACACCCGGTAAAGCAATTTCACGAACTTTTTTACCTTGATAGTCATATTGGTAAACTTTAGAAATAGCATCAACCATATATTCGGTGAAGAAGTAACCACCACCGGTTGAGGCCGTTAGTACATTGTCTGTTTCAGGGATAAAATCAACCCAGTTTTCCGATGTTGGTTTAGCGGCATCAACAGTCACAATTTTTTTGTTTGGTGCATTAAGGTTTGTGACTAAGAAAAGTTTGCTGCCTTCATTTTCAATAACATACGTATCAGAGTCAGTATGATCTAAGACGGTAACTAATGGTGCGTTTTTCTTTGTTAAATCTTTAATGAATAGACGATTACCTGAAGTAGAAACCGAACCAGAAATAACTAAATAGCGATCATCTTCTGTTACTGAACCACCCACATAACGATGTTTTTGCTCTTCAGTACCGCCAAAGATAATTTTATCTTCTTTTTGCGCTGTACCTAATTCATGGTAATAAAGCTTGTGTTGATCGGTTTTTGCCGAAAGTTCACTGCCCTTTGGCTTATCATAACTTGAATAGTAAAAGCCTTTACTGCCTAACCAAGAAATCCCTGAGAACTTCACGTCAATTAATGGTTCTTCTAGTACCTTTTTACTTTCAACATCAATAATAATAATTTTTCGCCAGTCACTACCACCTTCAGAAATTGAATAGGCAGCAATTGAACCATCTTTTGAGAAGCTTAAGCTAGCTAATGATGTAGTACCGTCTTCACTAAAAGTATTTGGATCTAAAAACACCTCTGCTGCGCCATCACCTTTTTGGCGATAAACAACGTATTGATTTTGTAAGCCGTCATTTTTATAAAAATAAGTGTAATCACCTTCTTTAAATGGCGCACTTACTTTTTCATAATTCCATAATGCTGATAAACGATCTTTTAATTGTTCACGGTAAGGAATTTGCTCTAAATAATTAAAAGTAACTTTGTTTTGAGTTTTAACCCAAGCAGCTGTCTCATCGCTACGATCATCTTCCAACCAGCGGTAAGGATCTGCTACTTTATGTTCAAAATATGTATCAACAACCTCACCTTTTTGTGTCACAGGATAAGAAATTGCGGTGATATTATCATCAGAAGTATTATTACTACACGCAGCCAGTGTACTAGCGAGTACTCCAGACAGGAGTAAAACGGAAAATTTATTCATCAGTTACCTTCTCTTTACAAATAGTTATCTAGAGTGTAACAAAGGCAGCTGTATAGTGGCATACCCATACTGCAACAAAATATTTTTAACTGGCAGTTTTATTTTACAACGAAGTAAATCAAGAGCTAGATCAAAGTTACCATAATAATTTAAGCCATTTAGACGTCTAGGCGTAAAAAAGCTAGAAAAGCATTACTAAAGCATGTAAAATCGCCTCATTATTTTGTTCTCCACCTAAATGCTGAGGATGTATGTCTAGACATTTTTTTACTTCAGAGTCTGTTTCTGAAGGTCACCCAGATAAAATTGCCGATCAAATTTCTGATGCGGTATTAGATGCGATTATCGCCAAAGATAAATATGCCCGTGTTGCTTGTGAAACTATGGTAAAAACTGGTGTCGCGATTATTTCTGGTGAAGTAAGCACCGATGCTTGGGTTGATTTAGAAACCATCACACGTAACGTTATTAGTGATATTGGTTATACTTCTTCTGACGTAGGTTTTGATGGCGAAACATGTGGCATTATGAACTTAATTGGTCAGCAATCACCTGAAATAGCCCAAGGTGTAGACCGTTCTAAGCCTGAAGATCAAGGTGCTGGAGATCAGGGTTTAATGTTTGGTTATGCAACCAATGAAACTGAAACCTTAATGCCTGCGCCATTATATTACTCTCACCGTTTAGTTGAGCGTCAAGCACAAGCACGTCGCTCAGGTGTTTTACCTTGGTTACGTCCCGATGCAAAATCGCAAGTTACTTTTGTTTATGAAGATAACAAACCTGTAGCAATTGATACGGTAGTACTTTCAACTCAGCATAACCCTGAAATCAAACAAGAAGATTTAGTGGATGCGGTAATGGAAAACATTATCAAGCACACGCTACCTGCTGAGTTATTAACTGAAGATACTAAATATTTTATTAACCCAACCGGACGCTTTGTAATTGGCGGCCCAGTGGGTGATTGTGGTTTAACTGGCCGTAAAATTATTGTCGATACTTATGGCGGTATGGCTCGTCATGGTGGTGGGGCTTTCTCAGGTAAAGATCCATCAAAAGTAGATAGAAGTGCTGCCTATGCAGGACGTTATGTTGCAAAAAATATTGTTGCCGCAGGCCTTGCCGACAGATGTGAAATTCAAGTTTCTTACGCCATTGGTGTTGCTGAGCCAACGTCAATTTCAGTCGATACGTTTGGCACAGGTAAAGTAAGTGAAGCAAGATTGGTTGAACTAGTACGCGAACATTTTGACTTACGTCCGTTTGGCATTACTAAAATGTTAGACTTATTACACCCTATGTACCAACAAACCGCAGCTTATGGTCATTTTGGTCGTGAACCATTTGAAATGACCGTTGGTGATGATACGTTCACCGCCTTTAGTTGGGAAAAAACTGATAAAGCAGATGATTTAAGAAAGTCAGCAGGCTTATAAGTCCACACTAAATTTTAATGAATTTCTAAAACCAGCATTCTTAGTTAAGAATTGCTGGTTTTTTATTGCCTGCAATTTTTTATCAACAACACGATTGTATTTCCTACCATTAGCCCTTACTTTATCTAATAAGAAAAATTAACTTTATACATATAATGCGAATTCCCAGAATTTACCAAAATAGTGAACTAAATTTACATGATACCGTGAAATTATCTGACGATGCCTTTGGTCATGTTGTTAGAGTTTTACGATTATCAACAGGTGACACTGTGATACTGTTCAACGGTAAAGAATCAACACAATATACTGCAAAATTAGTCGATGTTGCTAAAAAGCAGGCAAGTGTTGAAATTATTAGCCATGAGCATATCACTAACGAGTCACCACTAATGATTCATTTAGGACAAGGTATATCCCGTGGCGATCGTATGGATTATACCTTGCAAAAATCAGTAGAACTTGGGGTGAATAAAATAACCCCACTTTTCACTGAACGTTGTGGGGTAAAATTATCTGCTGAACGATTAGCTAAAAAACGTGAGCAGTGGCAAAAAATAGTGATAAGTGCTTGTGAGCAAAGCGGCCGTTGTATAGTACCTGAAGTTACCGAACCAAGGTTTTTACAAGACTGGTTAAATGAGAAAAACACTGACTTAAAACTAAATTTACATCCAAAAGCCCAACACTCAATCATGAGCTTACCTTTTCAATTTGAAGAAAATGAGCAACAGGTTAGATTATTGATTGGCCCAGAAGGTGGCCTCAGTGATGAGGAGATAAACCAAGCCAATCAGGCAGACTTTCAAGACGTATTGCTTGGCCCAAGAGTATTAAGAACAGAAACAGCCGCGCTCACAGCAATCACAGCTTTGCAGTGTCGCTTTGGTGATTTAGCTTAACGTTAACTTATTAAAACAATTAAGTTAAACAATCTAAAAACATATTTATAACGGAATCAATAATGACAACAGCAATAAAACTCGGCATCGTAATGGATCCTATCAGCGAAGTAAAAGTCGTTAAAGACTCTTCAATGGCCATGATGCTTGAAGCACAAAGACGCGGCTATGAAATCTACTACATGGAAATGAAAGACTTATATCTTGATCGCGGCCAAGCACGTGCAAACACACAAAAGATCAAAGTCTTTGATGATACCGAGCACTGGTATGAGTTATCGGATCCTCAAGATATGGCGCTAAGTGATCTCGATGCTATTTTAATGCGTAAAGATCCACCTTTTGATACTGAATTTATTTACGCGACCTATATGCTTGAGCGTGCTGAAGTTGAAGGTACGTTAATTGTTAATAAACCACAAAGTTTACGTGACTGTAACGAGAAGCTATTCACCGCTTGGTTTGCTGATTTAACGCCGCGTACTTTAGTCACACGAAACGACAAACAAATACGTGCTTTTCATCAAGAATTGAATGATGTCATTATCAAGCCACTTGATGGCATGGGTGGCTCATCAATTTTCCGTATTAAAGAAAACGATGCCAATGTTGGCGTTATTATCGAAACTCTCACCAATCACGGCCAGCAATACGCTATGGTACAAGAATATATGCCTGAGATTGTTGATGGTGATAAGCGTATTCTTGTCGTTAACGGCGAACCAATGCCCTACTGCTTAGCTCGCATACCAGCTCAAGGCGAAACCCGTGGCAACTTAGCCGCCGGAGGTAGAGGAGTGGCGAGACCACTTAGCCCAACTGATAAACTTATTGCTGAAACCATTGCACCAGAGCTAAAAAAGCGTGGCTTATATTTTGTTGGTTTAGATATTATCGGCGATAAAGTTACCGAAATAAATGTAACTAGCCCAACATGTATCCGTGAAATTGAAGCTGCTTACCCTATCAATATCAGTGGTAAATTAATGGATGCAATTGAAGAGAATATTCAAAAGTAAGTTAGGATAAAACGATGCAAAGTTTAGAGAATCAATTTTTAATTGCCATGCCTAGCATGGGCGATCCTTACTTTAATAAAACCGTGACTTATATTTGCGAGCACAATGACGAAGGTGCTATGGGCTTGATTATTAATCTCCCCGTCAATATTAGTTTAAATGACTTATTGAAACAAATTGATGATGAAGCTGATGACAACTCAGCTGTTGATATGGCAGAAGAGGTTCCCGAAAGCTCAGAAAGCCAACAAGATACTTTAACGGATAACTCGTTATTATCTGTATTAGAGCAGCCTGTACTTTCTGGTGGACCAATTTCGCAAAATAGAGGTTTTGTTTTACATAGCACACAATCGGGTTGGAAAAGCTCTATGGCGCTAAGTAAAGATATTATGATCACTACTTCTAAAGATATTTTATTGGCCCTAGGTACAGAGAAAGCACCAGAGCAGTTTATGGTTACCCTTGGCTATGCTGGTTGGGGACCTGGACAACTTGAAAAAGAGCTGCAAGATAACTCTTGGCTCACCATAGAAGCCAACAGTGATATAATCTTTAAAACACCAATAGAGCAACGTTGGCAAAAAGCGACAGAAATGCTTGGCATAGATCTCGCTCATTTATCTTCTGATATTGGCCATGCATAGCATTACTAGGATAAAACGTGTCATCAAGTTCTAAAACAGCAATAGGTCAACGTACCATCATAGGTTTTGATTTTGGCAAAAAGTATATTGGTGTTGCTGTCGGACAAGAAATAACAGGCAGCGCAACCCCTTTAGGCTCAGTAAAAGCCAGAGATGGTATTCCAAATTGGGATTTATTAGCAAATTATTTAAAAGAATGGCAACCCGATCTTATTGTCGTTGGCCTCCCCTTAAATATGGATGGCACAGAGCAACAATTAACCCTAGATGCTAAAAAGTTTGGTAACCGTATTGCTGGACGTTTTGGTGTTAAGGTTGAGTTTCAGGATGAAAGGCTCACTACGGCCGATGCGAAAGAACAATTGTTTTCTCGTGGTGGTTATAAAAACTTAAAAAAAGATAATATTGATGCTGAGTCTGCTCGCTTGATTATTGAAAGCTTTTTTGAACAAAGTTACCAATAAATAAACCTACACTGAGCTAAAATGAATATACTCTCGATCATATCACCATTAATTGTGGTGGCTCTACTTGGCTTTATTTGCACTAAAAGCCGATGGTTGTCGAAAGAGCAGCTCAATGCCCTCAGTCAGTTTACTTTCTCCATCAGTATTCCTGCCTTCTTGTTTTATCAAATGGCAAAAGCAAACTTCAGTGAGCAAATTAGCCCGCAGTTGTTTGCTTCCTTTTATTTACCCGTTTTATGCTGCTACGGGGTTGCTTGGCTAATTAGTTATTTCTTTTACCAAAATAAGCAGCCAGTAAAGCAAGGAAATAGTGCTGAAAAAAACGGGGCTGCTTCTGCGGTTTTTGCCCTGGGCGCCAGCTACTCTAATAATATTATTGTCGGCCTTCCTCTTTTGTTAGCTGCATTGGGCGAGCAAGTTCTTGGCATCATTTTTTTAATTGTTACTTTTCACAGTGCTTTACTGTTTGCCCTCACCAATATTATTGCCGCTAAATTCACTTCAAAACCTAGTTCAAACGCATTTAAACTTTTTGGTTTTATCAAACAAACTTTGAACAACCCCCTTATTATCAGTATATTGGCAGGTTTAATGGTGAATTTATCTGGGATCACTTTACCCACTTTTTTACAAGACAGTTTAGCGTTAATCTCTAAACCCGCCATTAGTTTAGCTTTATTTATATTAGGTGCTTCACTGGCCTTTTATCAGGTTAGAGATAGCTTAACTTTTATCAGTATTGCCTGTTTCAGCAAGTTAATTGTCTTGCCCACTTTAGTTTTTATTACTAGCCAATATATTTTCAATTTACAGCCCTTTGTGATTACGGTATTAGTCATGCTTAGTGCATGCCCAACAGGCGTAAATGCCTATATTGTTGCCGCAAATCATCAACAACATGAAAAAACCATCGCTGGCACTGTAGTGCTTAGCACCTTACTCAGCATAATTACTATTCCTTCGTGGTTGAGCTTTATTTTATAGCTAAAACAAACACTTGAAAAAAAATCCTTTTGCTTCATAATACTTGCGCGCATGGATACACATTGGATGTATTTGTAAATTGAAATGGAAATAAAGGATGATAAAATGATCAACTATTCCAAAACTCTTATGCTAGCTTTTGCTAGTATTTCTTTAAGCGGTTGTCTAGAGGTCGAAGATGACAATAATGAAAATGTTGTAGCCGCATTAGAAGCACAAAATGCTATTTTGCAACAGCAACAACAACAGCAGCAACAACAACAAACCGCCTCTGTTACTTTGTTTGGTAACATTGTCGATGCGGGTGATAACTCACAAATCTCAAATGCTCGAGTAACAGTGAAAGTTGGTGCAACTTGGCGTGAAGCAGAGGATGTTTCCGGCGAGTTTGAAATAACAGCATTACCTGTTAACACTGACGTAGTAGTACTCATTCAAAGTACCGATGGCGCTTTCTTAGAGCGAGCTTTTTATGGTAGAACTTCAGCAGCAGCCGCTGGACAAGTCACTTCTCAATCAATGGGGGATTTACGCGTATCAAAACCCCTTGTTAAGAAGTATGCAATATTGGATGCAGAAACTAATACCGCTTTCGAAGGGTTAACTTTTAGCTACAACCCCACTAGCAACTTTCTTATCAATAACTCACAAAACTATTTTTTTGCTAATATAGATACTTATAAAGTCAGCTCATCTTTTGATGGTGTCACTGGTTTATATTCAATTACTCTACCAGAAGATCTTGCTGTTCATGTTAGTGCTAGTGCCGATATCGATGGCGATGATGTTAATGATTTTATTACCGAAAGTAACAATTTTTGGTATAACGACGCAATTCAATTAAATGCCACTCAAGCACATGAGCTAGATACCTTATATGTAAGCAAAACATCAGAGTACCAATCAGTAGAGCTTAGAGTCTCAGTAATTGACGAACTTGGTAATTCTTTTGAAAATATAGAGTTTTTTGCTGATGACCAATTTCTTGGCCGCATTGATGCTGTGTTTGATACCGAGTCGAAAGAGTATGTTTTTAATTACCAAACTTCTAGTCAAGTAACCTTAAACATGACCAGCTTTATCAGTGATGACGACATTAATTACCAAAGTGCATCACTGAGGTTATCACGTAATGATACAGAGTACTTGTCAATAAATGACTATGGTTTTAGCAATAATGTCGCCAGTCAAGTAGAGATTGTTGAAGGCATTGTAGCTATTACTGTTCTACCTAGAATTGCATACACTCCAAATAATTATGTAAGTACCGTGTCTTCCATTATCGACGAAAACGATGGCTATAGCTTAAAAGAGTTTTATCAGGCGCCAATAGCTTTATTAGACGATTCGGTTTCTTTACATAAAAACAATGTACTCACTGTCATTAAAGGTAATGATGTTGCTAATGATATTGTTGCGTTAGGTACTACTGAGATCAACTTAGTTTCAGAAGAAGTAGCAATCAATACCGCTCTTAGTCACAACAATACTTTTATTACAGCTAAGGCAAGTTCTCAACTGACTTCAGGAAATTATACTTATCGAGTTAATAGCCTCGTTAATGCAGAAACTGAGGAACAATTTGAGAAAAATTCAACAAATAATTTCATTATAGCCCCTAATGCAGATGGTCTGGTTTTTGATATAAATGATATCAAGCTAGATAATAATAATGGCACAACTAACGGTGTAATTATTGTTGCTACTAACACGGCAAATATTGCAAACACAGCCAGTAACAATAGCCGTTCAAGCACTCTATACTTACCCGAATCTATAAAGGCATTAGATTATTTACAATTAACCCTGATTAGTCACGTACGAAATGGCACTACATATGTAGATAACAATAGAATGGCGATTATTGAAGAGAATAATTCACGCTACCATAGCCAGTACCTGGTTCAACTAGCAGCTAATGAAAATATTCGCACCAATAAAAACTTCAATTATGCGACACAAACCTCGTTAACTGATGGGTTATGGTATCAATATTACAGCAATATTATTTACTCAGCTGATAATACTCAAGCATCTGAAAACACAGCAACTTTCAATTATGTTTACCGCGTAGCAGGGCAAGATAGTACCGTAGAAGGCACCATAACATTACCCGTACTGTAAGTTAACCGCCACTTATACGATGATGGCATAATCTCATGCTCACATCATATAATTTACTCAAAGCCAGTTTATTTCACACTGGCTTTTTTATGATTAATACCTTTACGAATTTGGCATTTTGGCCGCTAACAAATCAATAAAGCAGCGCACTTTAGGTGATAAATGTTTTCGGCTTGGATAAATCGCATAAACATTCACTTCTTGCTCTGGGTAGTCGTCAAATAATACTTCCAACCTATTATCAGCCATAGCTTGTTGCATGGTAAATGCGGGCAAACGACAAATTCCTTTATCGGCAAGTACCATGGCAAGCTCCATTTGTGAGCTATTACAAAGCACCTTACTGTTTACCTCAACATGAATGGTTTTATTATTTTTGTCTTGATAACTCCAACGACGAGGAGCCTTTAAATTACTGTAGCAAATGCATTGGTGTTCAACCAGTTGCTGAGGGTCTTCTGGTTTACCATAGCGCTGTATATAAGCTTTGGATGCAACCGTATAAATTTTACTCGCATATATTTTTCGACAAATTAAGCTTGACTCCTCAAGCTGAGAAGTTGCCCTGATCACTAAATCAAAACCATCTTGAACAAGATCAACATGACGATCATTTAAATCCAATTCCAACTGTACTTCTGGATACAGTGTTAAATATTGAGATAAAACATCTTGTAAATACCCTTGAGCAAAATCAACGGGGCAGCTAATTTTAAATATCCCTTTGGGCTCAAGGTTACTTTTATTTATTGAAGCTAGGGCATCTTGGGCATCAAAAACCATCTGTTGGCATTGCTCAAAATATACTTTTCCTTCAGGGGTTAAACTCAAAGAGCGTGTTGTTCGGTTTAATAGCCGCACTGAGAGCCGCTCTTCTAATTTATTAATTTCTTTACTGATATAAGAGTTTGAATGGCCTGTTAATTCTGCAGCTCCTGAAAAACTCCCGCAATTAACAACTTGGGTGAAAATAACCACACCGTCAAATAAGCTAGTGTTTGTTTTATTGATAGTCATATGGAAATAGTTATATTCTTTTAAAGGGATTAATTACATATAAGAACAAATGTATACTGACTGCTATCAACTTGTCAAAGGAAGTTAACTTATGAAAATATTAGCCTTCGCTGCTAGCAACAGCTCAAAATCAATCAACAAACAATTAGCGACTTTTGCAGCTTCTCAAGTCAAATCAAACGAAACTACTGAGATAGAAATATTAGATATTAATGATTATGAAATGCCATTATTTAGTGAAGATAAAGAAGCACAGTTAGGTCAACCGCAACAGGCGAAAGACTTCTTTACAAAACTAGGACAAGCAGACGCTATTATCATCTCTTTTGCAGAGCATAACGGCTCGTATACCGCTGCTTATAAAAACCTTTTTGATTGGACATCACGTATTGAGCAAAAATTATTTCAAAATAAGCCTATGATATTATTGGCTACCTCACCTGGGCCAGGAGGCGCTTCATCGGTACTTGCAGCGGCAACAGCCTCAGCACCATATTTTGCTGGCGAGGTTAAAGCAAGCTTATCTATCCCAAGCTTCTATGATAATTTCGATATGGAAAAGCAAGTCATTACTAACCCTGAGTTACTTGATAAGCTGCATAGTGCGCTAGCTAAGATATAAATTAGCAACCAACCTCTGCTCACCAAGCTCAATATTTGTTATTGGGCTTTTTTGAATAAAAACTACTGCAAAAAACAATCTTGCTCTATAATGTTCCCATCAATTTTACTCGCAGGGACCTTGTATTATGAACAAGACATTCATTTCGCCAAAACTTCTTCCAATCTGTTTTTTAACCGCAAGCATTACTTTATCTGGTTGCCAGTCTACCTCTGAAAAATTTGTTGAAGAACAGCAACAAACTCAAGCACAAAACGAGCAGTTTCTCATAGCAAAAAATGCTATTGAGAGTTTAGAACAAAGTCTAAAAGAAGCAAGTGAAGCTGATATTCCTTATTTTGCACAAGAATTATTTAAAGAGGCACAGGAAGCTGAAGAAGATGCTAACGATAATTTTGATGATATTCGTTTTGCGCCTCATAAAGCCACTCAAAGTAAAGCTCAAAAAATCTTGTCCAATGTCCACAAAGCAAAGCAATATCTAGAACAAGCTTACCTGATTAAAGATTCTTCAGAAAAAGTACTTGCCGAAAGTTTATCGCAATTAAAAACACTAGAGGCATTGAGTGCTGATAAGTTATTTTCTAAAGAGTTTAAAAAAGCAAAAAATAAAGTCTCTGATTTAATTGAATTAATAGCAGAAGGAAAACAAGCAAAAGCCCAAGAACAACAAGCTCAAGTACTCCCTTTACTCAATGCCATTGAAATTAAAGCCGTCAAAAAAGTTGAGTTTAAAGAGTTAAGAAGCTTATTGGCAGCCCTTAAAAGTGCCAAAATCAATAAGATAGCACCAATTAGTTATCAAAAATCTATCGGCTTATCACAAACAGCAGAGTCTGTTATTGCAACAAACCCTAAAGATGCTAATGCAATTAGAACAAGTGTTGCCCTAGCACTATTCGAAGCTAAGCATACTCAAAATATCGCCATAGCAGTCAGAAACTTAAGAGCGTTGGATAAAGATGATTATGAAAAGTATATTTTAGGTTTTGAAAATAAACTAAATAGTGTCAGTCAGGCTCTTGAAGGATTAGATCTTCGAGATCAAGTTATTTCAGAACAAACAACTAGTTTAGTATCACAAGGCCAGTCATTAAACGCAAAGCTAGAGCAACAAGCAAATAAAATAGCCCAGCTAGAGCAATCTTTAGTAAGTAAAGATGAGTTATTGCTAGCAGCCTCACAAGATAAAGACAGTTTCTCAACCATGATTCAAGCTAAATTGACAGAGAAAAATACCCAACTAGAACAACAAGCAAAACAGCTAACCGTCTTAAAGCAAAGTGAACTTTCATTGGAGCAAAAAATTGTCGCTGCCGATCAAGAAATGGCCTTAATCAAGCAACAACTAGAACAAACAAAACACCAGCACGAATTAGAGCTAGCAAAAAGCGAATTAGCGTCTTCAACAAATAACTTATCCATTGAAAAGAAACAATTAGAGTTAGAAAAAAAAATACAATCTCTGCAAACAGAGTTAACACAAGCAAAAGCGGCTAATTCAACATTAAGCCAAGAAGCAAAAACACTTAATGACACCATTGCAGAGTTAAAAACCGAAAAGGCTGAGGTTGAAGAAACGACAGCACCTCAAGTGGTAACACCTGAGTCCACCACTACTGAGCAAAAAGTTGAAGTAAAAAAAGAGTCAGATCAGTAACAAAAACGTCAGCAAAGATTGCTAAATATAAAAGCGATTATTCCATGTAGAGTAATCGCTTTTTTTATCTGTTCTACAATAGAGCAAAACAATATGGCGAATAATCAGAATATTACTTGAATCCCCTACGTGCTTAAAATAAATTAATCATCATGATAAATTTAAAAAACTTAACCAGAGTAGTTAAGCTTGCTCACTAGCAGCAAACTAATCTGGCAAGGTAGCAGCAGATGAGCAAGATGACGATTCAAAACCACTTTCCCTATGTAAATAATACTATGCTTGCCGAAAATGTTGCCTTAAGTGACATTGCCAAAGAAGTAGGCACTCCTTTTTATTGTTATTCAAACACAGCAATTACCGAAAATTTTCAGCATTATCAACAAGCATTTTCCTCACAAGATGCGCTCATTTGCTATGCGGTAAAAGCTAATGGTAATCAAGCTGTGCTCTCTACCCTAGCAAAATTAGGCTCAGGCGCTGATGTGGTATCAGAAGGGGAAATTCGTCGTGCTCGCGCTGCGGGTATTCCAGCCAATAAAATTGTCTATTCCGGCGTGGCAAAGTCAGCCTCTGAAATTGAATACGCCCTTAATGAAGGTATCTTCCAGTTTAATGTTGAATCAGAGCCAGAGCTGGAGCTAATAAGCCAAATAGCAACTAAGTTAAATACCACTGCAGCTGTTGCTTTTCGTATTAACCCTGATGTTTGCGCCAATACACACGAAAAAATATCGACGGGCAAAGCTGAAAACAAATTTGGTGTGCCTATTAGTAAGGCCCAAATTGCCTACCAAAGAGCTGCTGAATTACCAGGCATAAGAATACAAGGTGTAGACGTACATATTGGCTCGCAACTAACCCAACTTGCCCCGTTTGAAGAAGCCTATAAGCGCATCGCACAATTAGTTACAGAACTTAAAGCTGATGGCCATGATATTCAGGTAATAGATATTGGTGGCGGTTTAGGCATCACTTATGAAGACGAAGTGATACCTTCAAAAGAAGAATATGCGGCCATAGCAAAAAAACAACTTGGCCATTTAAACTGTAAAATAGTGATTGAACCGGGTCGCTCCTTATTAGGTAATGCAGGCATTTTAGTTTCCAGTGTGGTTTTTGTTAAAACAGGTGAAGAGCGTCAGTTTTTAATTTTGGATGCCGGTATGAATGACCTAGTTCGTCCTAGTATGTATGAAGCTCACCATGAAATTTTAGCGGTAGATACCAGCAATGAGGCTATCAAAACCTACGATATTGTTGGCCCTGTTTGTGAAACAGGTGATACGTTTGCTAAAGCTCGCCAAGTTCATGAATGTAACTCAGGTGATTTAATCGCCATTATGAGTAGTGGCGCATACGGCGCGGTAATGGCATCAAGTTACAATACTCGAATGTTAGCACCAGAAGTGATGGTAAAAGGTAGTGAGTTTGCTGTTATTAGAAAGCGTCCTAGTTATACAGAAGTGATCAATGCTGACTCAATACCTAGTTGGGTATAAGAGCTACCCTAGCATCCAACATAAATGGCGAGTGAGGAAACACTCGCCATTTATAACAATAGACTTATCACTAACACACACAGCAAACGTCATCTAACATACTAGAAATAACCCAGACATTTTTATAACCAACACGCTTTAATTGCTCGGCGGCAAAAGTCGCTCTAGCACCTGTAGCACAATGTATGAAAATAGCTAAATTTTCATCAGGATGTAACTGAAGCATTTTTATCTCAAGTAAACCACGGGGAATGTTGATTGTATTACTTGCAGACTTTTCAGCAAATTCTGCGGGTTCCCTGACATCAATAATCAGACCTTTTTCTTCTTTACATTTCATTGCCGCATCGGCTGCAGTAATAATATTTAATGACTCTCTTGCCTTAGCAACAACTTCTGGAATAGTTTTTAACATAAAAGTTCCTTATCTTTATAACGTATCAGCGCTGATATCAATATAATTAACCTGAGCTAGGCTTAATTAACTACAGCTCGCATTGTCATCTTTGAAACCAAGCTTTTTCAAAATAGTCATCATTAAACACCATTTAGTGAATGAAGACTGTAACAAATTTACACCAATAAAAGCGGTAAACCATAACCAATTTACTGAGTGATATTGACTCAAAAAAAGTGTCAACAACACCATGGTTCCTGCAATTAGGCGCAGCATTTCATTAATTGTCATGATTTTACTCCGATTAAATATTTGTTTACTTTTGCTTATGAATATTAGTAAAGCCTAATACATTAAGTATATTAGCCTTTACTAATTTAAAGTTCAATAGTAATATTCAGTTATATAATTATAACTATATGGCTATTAACATGACTAACGAACAACAGGAATTAGCAGAAAATGCTCAACAGGTTGCCACCATTTTAAAGCAACTATCTAATCCAAATCGCTTAATGATTCTATGCTGCATTACCGACGGAGAGCTGACAGTAAGTGATTTAAACCAAAAAGTGGCATTGTCGCAGTCTGCGTTATCACAGCATTTAGCAAAACTTAGAGAGCATAATATTGTTGAAACTCGCCGCGAGTCACAAGCAATTTACTATCGTGTTGTCGACCCAAAAATAAAGTTATTGCTTGGAGTCTTACAAGAACAGTTTTGTAGTGGTCATTAAGGTTTTAAAGTTTAGGTAAGGCTAATAGGCATGCAAACTGAGAAAAATTTCACCTCAAGGTTTATCCATAATGTATTGAACAGCAAAATTCCAATAACCCTTTTAATTATCTCAATATTTGCAGGCATATTAGCGCTTAAATTCACCCCTAGAGAAGAAGAACCTCAAATTGTTGTTCCGATGATCGACATTTTAGTGGATGCACCAGGAGTTAACGCAAAGCAAGTTGAGCGGCAAGTAACAACACCACTAGAAAAACTATTAGCACAAATTAACGGGGTTGAGCATGTTTATTCAACAACGCAAAACTCCAAAGCTGTAGTCACATTACGGTTTTATGTTGGTGAAAACCGTGAACGAGCATTGCTAAATACCTATAATAAACTCCACTCTAATGCCGACCAAGTCCCTACAATTGTCAAAAACTGGCGTGTACAGCCTATTGAAGTTGATGATGTGCCCATTGTTATGTTGGGTCTATGGAGCAGCGACGAGAAAAGCATTGATGACTACCACCTGCGCCGATTAGCTGAAGAAGTTTCAACTTTTTTACAGGCAATTGAAAATACTAGCGAAGTAAAAGTAGTTGGTGGTCGCTCTAGAGAGATTCAGGTCAATCTAGACCCTGAACAAATGACCGCTAGGAAGATATCCATTAGTGATGTATTGGAAGCCATTCAAGCATCAAATACTTTACAACACCATGGCAATATCGCACTAGAAAACCAATCTATTCACCTTGAAAGTGGGGATGTATATCGGGACCTAACAAGCCTTAAACAAACCCCCATTATTGTTGTTGATGGCAGTGTGGTTTTTTTAAATGATATTGCCACCATTGTTGATGGACCAGCCGAACAAAAGAGTTATTCTTGGATTGATTTTGCTAACGGCCACCAACAACAAAATTATACCAACACTACTAAAAATGGTGATTACCCTATAGTCACTATCAGTGTTGCCAAACAGCAGGGTAGTAATGCCGTAACAGTCTCTAAAGCGGTACAAGAGCAAGTTGCTCAACTACAGCAGTCTATTTTTCCCGATAATATTCATATAGAAATACTCAGAGATTACGGAAAAACTGCCAATGAAAAAGTTAATAATCTAACCACAAGTTTGGCCTTTGCAATATTTACCGTGGTAACTTTTATTGCCGTCTTTCTCGGTTGGCGATCAGCTGTGGTCGTTGGTTTAGCTGTGCCTATTTGCTATGGCATCACTTTATCACTGGATCTAATGTTTGGTTATACCATTAACCGCGTAACGCTCTTCGCCTTAATTTTGTCTCTAGGCTTATTAGTTGATGACCCAATCACAGGGGTTGATAATATTGAACGCTATTTAAAGAAAACCTCTGGCTCATTAACCGAAAAGATTGTTGCCGCAATAAATGAGATTCGAATCCCGTTGCTTATGTCAACACTAACCATAGTTTTGGCTTTTATCCCGTTGGCATTTATTACAGGCATGATGGGGCCATACATGGCGCCAATGGCTTTCAATGTCCCTCTAAGTGTTATTAGCTCCACACTAGTCGCCTTTTTAGTCACGCCTTGGTTAGCCGCAAAATTTATTCGACCAAAATCAGAAACTGAACATGCAAACAGCTCTGAGCAAAACCAAGGCTTTAGTTTGTTTTATCGTAAAATGTTGACCCCGCTATTGGAAAGTAGATCAAAAGGCAAGTTAGTACTTTGGCTAGTATTACTACTTTTTATTGTTGCAGCAATGTTACCTGTTTTACGTTTAGTACCACTGAAGTTATTGCCCTTTGATAATAAAAATGAAGTACAAATTATTATCGATATGCCTGAAAATTCCACCTTAGAGCAAACAGCTACCATGGCTAAAAAGGTATCAAATAAAGTACAACAATTAGCTGAAATAAAATCAATCACCAGTTATGTTGGCCTCCCCTCTCCTATTGACTTTAACGGCATGGTTCGCCAGTATTACCAACGTCAAACACCCTATATGGCTGACTTACGTCTAATATTATTAGATAAAACTAAGCGAGAGCACCAGTCCCATGCCATCGTATTAAGACTTAGAGAGCATTTAAAAGCACTCAACACCGCCGATATAAAAATAAGAGTCGTTGAAGTACCGCCGGGGCCGCCTGTATTAAGTACGCTAGTTGCCGAGCTTTATGGCGACAAACACACGCAATATAAAGAGTTACAGCAAGCAGCAACAGTTGTTGAAAACAGATTAAAGCTAGAACCTTTTGTGGTTGAAGTCGACTCTAGTGTCGGTGGAGAGCAGCCTAAGCTACGTTTTATTACCGATAAAACCAAAGCAGCACTTTCAGGAATCTCCACTGCGAATATAAATCAAACACTCAATGTAGCTAACCAAGGACAAATTGCTGGCTATCTACACCTTGATGATGAAGCAACACCTTTAGGCATAAAAGTGAAACTGCCTATAGAGCAGCGCCAGAGCACAGCAGATTTGTACCGTTTGACTGTCAAAGGGCAAGCCGGTGTAGTGCAAAAAACCACCTCACAGGGAATTGATATTGCACCTCAATCACTAGTATCACTGGGTGAGTTAGGTGAATTTACACAACAAGTAGCAGATAAAGTCATCCTGCATAAAGATTTAAAACCGATTGTTTATGTTACCGCCGATATTTCAGGTAGAACGCCAGCCGAAGTGATTTCCGATATAGCAAGTGACTTACAAGTCAGCAATAAAGAAACTGGTAATACTAACCTAACAACAGATTCTACAACCGACTGGCAAAGTCGCACATTTTTAACCAGTGGTGGCAAACAGTACTGGCAACTTCCTGACAATATCAGCCTTTCTTGGAGTGGCGAGGGTGAATGGCGCATTACCATTAGAGTGTTCCGTGACATGGGGCTAGCGTTTGCTTTTGCCTTAACGGCGATTTACTTTGTTCTGAGAATACAAACGGGCTCTGCGGCATTATCAGGTATTATTATGTCGGCAATACCGTTAACCGTTATTGGCATTATGCCAGGATTCTTTTTACTCAATCAGTTTGGTGAAAGGCAAATAGCCAATGCCCCTGAGCCTGTCCTTTTCACTGCAACCGCAATGATAGGCATGATAGCCTTAGCTGGTATTGTGGTTAGAAATTCATTAATTCTTATCGAGTTTATCACTCAAGCTAGACAACAGGGTGAAACTATTCAAGAGTCACTAATTAAAGCAGGTGCTGTTCGCATGCGTCCAGTATTGCTAACTGCTGGTACTACATTGTTAGGTAATTTAATCATCACCTTAGACCCAGTATTTAGTGGCTTAGCCATTGCCATTATTTTCGGCATTATTTCATCTACCGTATTTACGTTACTGGTTGTGCCGATTGTTTACTCTTTAGTGTTTGATAACCCTGAAAAAGCAGTAGAAAGTAACCTAGAATCAGCTACAGCAACCTCGTTGTTAAAATCGAATAAGGCTTAATCATGAAACACCCTGACACAGATAAAAGTGCCACTAAAAAAAGTACATTCGCCAAGCTGTTAATTCCAATAATAGCCCTAGCTATTTTACTTATGATGGTGGCGTGGCTAGCGGGGTCTTTTGACGAAAAAGTATCACCTAGCTTAAGTCAAAAAAGCATAAGCTCACAACCTGAGAAACTGAATCTACACACAGTGACAGCACATAAAAGCAAAGTTTATGAGCCTGTTGCCGCTAGTGTAGAAGCCAAACAAGCAACCATTATTTCCTCAAGAATTTTAGCGCGTATTAATAAGGTCTATGTAAGAGCAGGAGATACCGTAAAAAAAGGGGCTAAGTTAATTCAACTTGAGCAACATGACTTGCAATCTCAAGTATTACAAGCAAAACAAAATATTAACGCCGCGCGTGCAAGACATAAAGAAGCGAAACAAAATTACCAACGTACTGAAGAGCTTTTCAAAATCAATTTAGTGTCTGAATTCGAGCAAGATAAAAGTCGTGCCGACTTTCAGAGTATTGAAGCCGAGCTAACCGCAAGTGAGCAAGCATTAGCGCTAGCCGAAACAACATTGAGCTATGCTAGTTTAACTGCCCCTATAGATGGGCGAATAGTAGACCGATTTGCCGAGCCGGGTGATACAGCACAACCTGGAACTAAGCTACTTTCTTTATATAACCCACTGTCATTGCGTGTTGAAGCTCAAGTGAGAGAGACACTAGCACTTACTTTAAGGCGCGGTCAACATATCAATATTGAACTACCGGCAATGAATAAAACACTTACTGGTGAAATAGAAGAAATAGTCCCCGCAGCAAACACTGGCTCGCGAAGCTTTTTAATCAAAGTCAGAATAAATTATCACGAAAACTTACTGCCCGGTATGTATGCTCGTCTATTAGTGCCTGCCGGAGAAAAAAAACTACTGGTGATTCCTAGTAATGCCATTACTCAAGTAGGGCAATTAGACTTTGTTCATACTAAAGTAAATAACGAGGTTCAGCGCCGCTTTGTTAGATTAGGGAAGATACAGGAGAATGGGCTCATTAGTGTTATATCTGGTTTAGAGTTAGGAGATGAGGTAATCATACCTTAATTGCCAACCTTTCAAACAATAAGGCAAATAAAGTTGATTATCACTCTTATTTTCAATAATTTAGGTAATAAAATAATAAAGAATTAAATAAACATAATATTTTGACGATTTTAAAAAAAATACTTTCGTTATAGTTTGCATCTCGTTAGGATACAAAGTTGCAAGATAAATAAAAAACCATAGCAAAGGTATTTAACATATGTTCGGTTTGCCCAGCAAAGAAGAGTTTTCGTCACTACAAAAAGAAAATTTACAACTCAAACAGCAAGTTTCATTATTAGAAGCAGAAATAGCAACAGCTAATGATGAAAGTCAGCAACTTGCACAAGATATGGCAAGCAACACGGAACGTTACCGCCACCAAGAAGAAATAAATAATTTATGGCTAAGTTCTTCTGATTTAGTCAATAATATCCGTGAAGAACTTGCCTCCTCTTCAAATGAGCTTATTGACCACCGTGATCAATTTAAGTCATCAGAGGATCTTTTCTCTGAAATCCTTTCTATGTTGGCATCCACCATTGTTGCAACATCGAAAATTAGTAACGATAGTCAAAGCGCATCTACTTCAGTTGATAATTTAAAATCAGCTACTGCTGGCATAAATGATTTTGTTAACATTATCAAAGGCATTTCAGATCAAACCAACTTACTGGCATTAAATGCAGCCATTGAAGCTGCCCGTGCAGGTGAGCAAGGTAGAGGCTTTGCGGTTGTTGCCGATGAAGTAAGAACCTTAGCCCAACGTTCTGCTGAGGCGTCTAATGAAATTTCAAACCTTATTGAACAAGTCAATCAACAAATGGAACAAGTGATTGAAGGCATTCATGAAGTAGGCGAAAAAAGTATTGAAATCAGTGAGAGTACTTCAAATATTGAGAGTACCGCTGACAATATCGTTAATATGTCTAAAAACATGTATTCAGTGATCACAAACTCAACGGCTGACGCATTTTTACAAACGGTAAAAATGGATCATGTTGTGTGGAAACTAGAAGTTTATCAAGTCATGCTAGGCATCTCGAACAAAACCATTGATGACTTTGCTGACCACCATAACTGTCGCTTAGGCCAATGGTACTTCCAAGGTGAAGGTGCGGAGAAATATGCTAATCATAGTGCTTTTAAACAACTTGATGCACCCCATGCAAAAGTTCATCAACATGGTATCAATGCCTTACAAGCGATGAAAGCAGGCAATATGGAGCAAGTGGTACAGGATTTAACGGTAATGGAAAGCGCTAGCGTTGACGTTGTGAATTTATTAACATCATTATCTCATCAAATTAAAGAATAACCGCAGTATTAGCTAAACTAACAACAAAAAAGCCTAGCACAATCTCTTGCGCTAGGCTTTTTACTTAATTGCTCGATAACTTATCTGGATCGAATAAGAAGATTAATTATGGGCGATATTCAACTTCTACGTCGTATTCGTCTTTAAGCACCGTTACACTTTATATATTGTGAAAACTGTGAACAACCATAAATAACGGTACATGTAGCCAATCTATCATATTCTCATCATTTTTAATTAAAAACATGAGAATTTTGAGAGGTTATACGTGATTATTCTCACTTTTTACAAAAAATAACTATTCAGATGTTCTACTAAAGTTGATAAGTTACGTTAGTTATAATGTTAAATTTAAATAATTATACTCTACTTCTTATTTCAGACAACGTTAAAATTTTGGGCCGTGTGTTTTCTCCTTTTCTCCACTGAGAATAAGGTTGAACATAATTTCGTTCTAGGTAATCCGTTGCATACTCACTAAAACCTAGCATTTTCTCCTTATATAAAACGAATTTAATTCCAGATGGAGCAACCCATTCAAATTTATCTTTGCTTTGAATAATATGATGTAGGCTCATTATTGTTTCAGATAATTTGACTGAATCTACGTCCTTATGTGTGCAATTCATAAATATTCTATATCTAATGATTCTTTGATCTTCTGTATTTGGCAAACGTAATATTGCCCATGCATCAGGGATTAAGAAATTTACGTCACTGTCCTCAATTTTAGAATCAAATTTAAACCTGAAAAGGCGTGTTAAGTCTATTTCATCTTTATCTACTTGTTGAATGCCTACTAAGCCAAATTTATTTAATTGATACTTTAAAAATTTATAGCATTTAGCAATATTAATATTGTTGTTATGAAACTGCGCATTATCACGGTGAAGTTGTTCTGCTAACCCGTCCAAGGCCGGTTCCCCCATTTTAATATTAAGCAATATTCGAAGAGCTCCTGAACCGAGCATATGCTTGAACTCTTTGAACATCTCTTTTTTTTCTTCATTCATGTACACCTCAGCCGCTTGATACTTAATGACATTAGTTAATAATTCTTAATATAATATTGGCAACAAAACAGCACCAAAGAGCCATTGTACCTTGGTCCTCTTTTGTTGCCAAGAAGGTTATGCAATAGAGTTCAAACCATGATTAAGCATATAAACGATTCTCGTTATAAAGCCTTGATAGACTGGCTAAAAGCTGCTCGTAATGAGCAGGGATTAACTGTGCGTGACCTTGGTAAATTACTGGGTGAGCCTCACCAGTTTGTGGTAAGAATAGAAACCTGTGAAAGAAAACTGAATGTATTTGAGTACGTTCAGTATTGCGATGCATTAAACCTATCTAAAGAGAAAGGCTTAGATATTTTAAGCACTCCTATCCAATCAATTTATTAAAATAGACAGTATTTAATAAGAGCAGTTGTACATACTGCTTAATTAGATATTTATCATTTAAAAATAAGGTTCCACTAATATTTTTTAAAAAATATTTGAAAGTTCCAATAAATGGATCAATAATAGGACTATAATAAAAAGGAACTACAATTTGAAAGTTATTGGTCGAGAGTTAATTACTGCGTACATAGCGAATAATTGTGATGCGCAAAAGCCATTGCAATGTTGGTTACGTGAAGTAGAAGAAGCTTCTTGGAAAGATAAGGAAATAATAAAGACCTCTTATCGAGGAATCGACTTTTTGCCTAATAACAAAGTTATATTCCACTTCTTTGCTGGAAGCTTTAAATTACTTGCGTTAATTGTTATTGGAGCCGGTGTCATTATTGTAGAAAAAATAGGGTCCATTGCTGAATCAAGCAAATGGAATCTTAAGTAGGTGAGCAATATGAAAATAAAAATCATTACAAATGAAAAAGAACGAATAGAGGCTCAACAGCACCTATCGATGCTTATTGAAAAAGATCCCATCGCAAATGAAGATTTAATAGGTGTGTTAGGGCTTTTAATTGAAAATTACGAGAAAGAACTTTTTGATATTGGCTTGCCAGATCCCGTTTCTGCTATCGAATATCGTATGGAACAACAAAATTTATCTAGAAAAGACTTAATTCAATATTTAGGTACAAAAAGTAGAGTATCTGAAATATTGAATAAGAAAAAGTCATTAAGTCTATCTATGATTCGTTCATTACATGAAGGATTGGCAATCCCATATGATGTACTCCTGCAAGAACAAGAGCATGAACTAGACAATAGAGATGTCAATTATAATGATTACCCAATCTCAGCAATGTTTAAGCTTGGTTATTTTGGCAAAACTATAGCAAATATAGCAGATGCTAAAGAACGTGCAGAAGAGCTTATTAAGGGGCTTCTCAAGCCTGTAGGTATGAATACCTTTGATAATTGTTCAGCTCACTTAAGAAAAAGTGATGCACACACAACAAATAAAAAAATGGATTCATTGGCTTTAGCAGCTTGGCAAGCAAAGGTTTTAAGCAAAACACTCAATACTAAGCTGCCAAATTGTGAGCTAGAACGAATAGATCTTGATTTCATGAAAAGAGTTTTAAAGCTTTCAAGCCTGGAAAAAGGGCCGCTATTAGCTAAAGAGTTGCTTGCAAAAAATGGAATACATTTAGTTTTTGAAAAACATTTGCCCAAAACATATTTAGATGGTGCTGCGATGTGGGGCATCGATGGTAATCCTGTTATTGGTATGACTATCCGCTATGACAGACTAGATAATTTTTGGTTTGTTTTAATGCATGAGTTAGCACACGTATCGCTTCACTTGAAAGAGACAAAAATACCGTTTTTTGATGATCTTGACAGTTCAGAACACGTCAATAATCAGGAAGATGAGGCTGACGAAAAAGCTTTAGCCGCTTCATTATCAATAAATGACTGGTCAAAATATATTGGCATGCTAGATACACCTAATAGTGTTTTAAGCCTTGCAAATAAGCTCGGAATAAGTCCTGCGATTATTGCAGGTAGGTACAGAAAAGAGACAGGAAACTATCGAATATTTAACCGCCTAATTGGCAGTAATCAGGTAAGAGACATGATTTTTTAAAATTTATGGGAAGGTATCACAAGGTAATGTTGGCGCATTACCTTGTGACAGATGACCCAAACAAACGAGGCACATCTTAGGAATTTTTACGTTCCAGACAGGCTTACTTTAGTCAAAAACGTAAAACATTTCAACCTAATGCCTCTTAAATATAGGAGTGTGCATTATGGCCACTAAAAAGAAAATCCCTGTTCCAGAGGGTATGAAGTTAATTTTTCGCAGATATAGAAAGGACCCTAAGTCAAACCAGATGCTTGATGCAAGGCGTTATGGTTGTAAAGCTTGGCCCATTCTTGTTCCAGCTGAAAGTTAGCGTAAACGGGCAGTTTATATGTAGCTGCTCAAATTTATATTTTAGAGGATAGTTGAAATGACTAATACTAAACAAAGCTCTAAGCAGTTAGCTTCAAAAGCTGCTTCAACATTAAATGATCCATCGGCGTCTCAAATACAAAAGTCGCTAGCGGCATCAGTATTAAGCCAATCTAGCTCAACACATCAAACGAGTTCCGGAATGGAAACCAAGGCTTCAAATGTCATGAAGAGCGACAAATACAGTGATGATACAAAATCATTTGCTGCATCTGTTCTCTCACAGTCAAACAAAGCCCGGTAATGTTCTGTTTAGGAGATAAGCAGAGATTACCTGCTTATTTCCTATCTTGGGTTTAAAAATACACCATGGCAACTTAAAGATGAGATTAACAAATGGCAAATAAAAAGATTTGGGCCTATGGAAAGGACATTAATGGCGATTATATAACTGGTAAAGTACACCCTTTGAGGATTTTTTATATTTGGGAAGTACTTAAGCTTAAGCGTGACAATATTCATGAATTCAATAAGATTACTTTCATGAGTACTCAAAAAGATCCAAATGCGAGAACTGAAATGTCTTCTGTAATAAAAGGCTTCTTTAGGTACATAAAAAAGCCTAAACAATCTATTAAGGAAGATAAAGATAGTGATTCATTATCTCACTCTATTGCAATACTAGCTCTTGCAGAACAAAAGCAACTCAATTTCACGTGTGGCGAGGTTAAGTTCACTATTGAAGTTGATGAACTACGTACTGAAGATGTAAAAATACAACTTACAAATAGAGATACATTCGATTATTACTATCCAGATCTAATTTGTCAGTTTTCTTCGCCACAAGATCTAGCTGAAAAATGGGGGGGGAAAGTAGCTTTAGAAGTTAAACAGACTCATGCTTGTGAGCCTGAAAAAATACATGACTTTAAAAATCATTGTATACCGATCATCGAGATAGATATTGAAAAGTGGTCTATTGAAAAAAAATACGAAACAAAATCACCTTCACCAGAGCAATTAGAAGATTACTTTTATTTCTGGAAAAACGTGTTTAGTAAAAATATTTTCGGTAAAATTTTAAGTGATCCGGTCACTCCTCAATATTATGAAAAAAAAGAGATTGAATTTAAGAGCCGTATTGATTCGTTACAATCCCAAAACAAGCAGTTAGCGGATGGATACCAAGGAGTGAAAAAGCAAGTTTTAGCTATTGAAACTAAAAACACCCGATTAACTTCTAATATTGACAGCTTAAATGAAAAACACGTTAAAGAAGTCAAAGAGTTGAATGCATTAATTAATGATAAAAACAGCGCTATTAGCATACTTGAAAGTAGAGGACTGTTTGACTTTATTAAACAAGCTTTTAAGGTTAATTAAAGTGAATAGCCGATTTTTGCCCGTTACTGGCGGCCCCCTGCATCAGGAGCCAATAGATAATAATGTGCTCAGATACCCGTAACTTAAAACTATTTTAACCGTTTCGTCCTAAAAGCTTTTTTAACTTTTGCTGCGCTACTTTGTCACCTGATGATAGAGCTTTATATTCATCAATAAGCTTTGTTAAGCCTAAATTTTTCTCACCACGAAAAATATTCAATATTACGCTCTATTTTCTTCAAGATCTTAACTAGACTAACATCATTAACCTGTGAAACATCTTCTTTGTGAGCAAATAGGCTTTTCTCTTGCGGAAAGTTCACAAAGTAACGTAAACCACGCTTACTTTATATCGAATTGTGATTTAAAAACCCGCGTTTTATGAATCATATATAGAGTGATTTTGATTTATAAAAAAGATGTATAAATCAAATTAATTCTTTTGACCAGGGCTTGAATTTTTTAAACGTCCGCGCTTTGTAAAAATGTTCAAATCGTTGTAAATGATAGCGAACATCTCTTGATAGCTCAAAGTGCTAGTCAGATGAAGTCCAAACTTATTCATCGAAACTGTAAGATCAGATATGAGCTATATTTCAAAAAAAGCATCTGAATTTGCTAAGCATTGATACATTACCTTCTTCCAGTGATTAGCAAACTGCTCGGAATCTATGAGAGGTTGAAGGTTAGCATTCACAAAACCATTTTTGATTGCCTGTGGTGTTGCTTGAGGATCAAAACCTAATATTACATCTACAAAGGCATTCTTTTGATCAATTACTTCACTTAAATGTTTGCCTGCTTCCAAGCTATACCTATTAGCTAAATCTAAACCATTGAAGTGGTTTCTAGCTCTGTTCTTTTCTTTTGGGCTCCAAGCAGCAGGGCATTGGACGGAATAAACTACAGCACCATCATCTTCATCAATATACTCGGCATATACCCACTGCTCTTGATAAAAAATACCTTTATCGACATAAGGGTGAATAGCTTGGTCGTCTTCAACAGTAGCGTAAGCTTGCCCCTTTTCACCCATATTACAGTCACGACAAGAAGGAACTAAATTAAGTGGCATTACAGAAAATTCAGGAAAATGAGCTTTGGGTAAAAAGTGATCTAAATTCTTGGTCTGCCCTATGTCACCACAAAATGGGCAACGCTCTCCAGAAGAAACCAGCAAAGCATCGTAATAGTCTCTTGCAGGCTTATCTTTATCACGTAAATTATTTTCATATAGATTAACTAATTTTCTTTTTGTCAGATGCCCAACAACTGGTGTTGTATTAGTTAAAGGGTTAACTTTAGGGTATGTATATAAATTACCAGCCAAACTTAAGGCTTGATATTGTTGTTCTTTAGCGTAAAAGGTTGGGAAAACCGAAATAAAGTTATTACGTACATTAACTTGCTCCATCCCTTCTGAGCATTTTACTAACATGTCATTGAAAGAAATATTAGGTAGGGTTAGTCTTTTCATTGTGCTTTTTTTGCACCCCTACTTAAAACCATTGCTTTTAAAACGGTTCTACCTTCTAAGCCTATTTGATTTTTATAGTCTGACAATATTTCATCATAGGATGCTCCAGATTCAACAGATTTAGTCAAAAGCGAGTGATATCCTGAGTTTGCTACTTCAAGAACAAATACTTCACGAGTTAAAACGCCAAGGTTTTCTCCAAAAGTTTCTATTTCTGGTCTAGCAACAGTAATAGCTTCTCTAGAGCGAATGACCTTCCATACACATGATTTAGGTATTTCTTGCAGAACTACAGGGGAGTGTGTTGCGATGATAGCTACGCCATTTTTGACATATAGCAGGTCGCTTAAAGTACGCAAAAATGCGGAAAGCAAAGGTGGGTGCAAATGACCTTCTGGCTCGTCTAATAATACGAGGGATTTTTCTCCAACCGTATCGACTAACCTTGTAATGGTAAACAATACAATTGCATGACCCGAACTCATCCGTTTTAAATAGCTTTGAATATCGTTATAAACTAGCTCTTTGAACTCATCACTATCTACTTGGCAGTTTGGATGCTTTTCTCGTAAGTTAACATACCTAGTGTTAAGAATGCTTAGCCCCATGTTTTCGAAATTTTGATCGCTACTTAATTTATCAATAGCGTCAAGCCACAAGCCTTTCTTATCTTCATTACGCAAGCATCCTATTAACGCTGAAACAAAGTCTTTTCGAAGATCTCCTAATGAATTCAATGCTTCACTATTTTCTCTGTTTTTTAAGCCGATATAGAAGTATTTTGTTCCCTTAGCCGGATCCGGTTGTTCTTGAGGTGGAGTAAAAGGGTCAAATGCGCTAAAAGATACAGAAACTAAGGAGCGAAAATAGCCATTAGGAATGCGAGACTCATTAAAGATACTACTTTCTGTAAACAAACATGATCCATGCTCAGGATTTGTGATCGCATCAATCATACCGTTTAAAATAGTAGTCTTTCCACAACCATTACGTCCGATAAATGCATGAATATTTGTACTTGGAACAGAGCCTACTTTAACTTTAAATGGTATTTTTAAGTTACAAAAGCCATCTAACCCTTGTCTTACAAAGTTAAAATCAAAATCTGATAACTCAGCAAGCCCATTTAATACTCTAGAGAATTGACCATGTACATCGGATAATGTTACTCCACGAAAGAGAGATGTATTTAATACTTCCTCATCTTCAATATCTTTTAATTTTTCAGGCTTATAAACAATATCTTCTAATGCAGCTAAGATATGCTGCTTTAATTCAGGGGGTAACTTATTTAAATTTTTATAATATTCAGTATCTGTTCCTAATGAAAAGTACTGATCATTTAAAAGCGAGAAGCTTTTTCCTAATGTTGTGTATGTGCTTTTGTCAGTAGTTTGCCCTTTAAAAGCAATTTTTACATTGCCAATCTCATGCTCTATTCCTTTCTTATCAAAAACAGTTAAATAAAACATGGTGACAAAGGAGTAATCATTCCAATTATCTACACTTAAATATGCTGTATCTACAGAAGCAGGAGCTTTGCGGCCATAATTATCTAAAATTACAAAATTCATCACTACATCCCACCATAAAACGTATTAACAAAGCCCTTTAGCTTTTCAGCTAACCTTGGTATTACTTTTTTGCGTTGTAATACACTAGGTGGCTTTTCCATGGTGGCTACTATGTCTTCACGCAGTGGTTCTTGGTTGCTGAATATCATGCGCTCAACAAGCTCTTTTACGTTTTCAGGTATTAGGTGCTCTTCTTCAGCCATTGCTTGGGTGGCTTTTTCTTTTTCAACTTCCCAGTAGGCGGCAAAGGCATCGTCAACTTCTTCGGCTGATTGCACATCTGGCAGGTTTTCTTGAATGAATTTATCAATCAGCTCTTGTTTGCTACGCAGTTCAGGATCGCCACCAATGGTTTGCATTAGTGATTTATACTGCTGCTGGTAATCTTCATCAGAGTCAGACTGTTTAAGCTTGCTCAGTAGCTTTAAGATATAGGCAACATTTACTTCATCCATCGCTAGCAGCTCAAGTTCAAAGTCAATCTCTTCTAAGATCGACTCTTTTTCAGGGGCGGTATTGGTTTTAACTTTGTCGTATAAATCTAAGTACTTACTTTTATAATCTTCATATTCTTGTTCTTGAATAGATACATCATCAAACTTAAAGTCAGCAAAGGTAGAAAGCACATTGCGTAAACGCATTAACTCCCTGAAAGCTTTGATAAACTCTAACTCAGCGTTTTCATCTTCTAAGCTATCAACACTTGCCGTATCAGGTGCGATGGTTTGCATTTGATCTAACGCTTGGTTAAACATCTTAATAAATTCTTCATACGGCGGCATGTTCACCGTATCTTTCGCATCCTTATTTGAAAACAGCGCTAAAGCATCATCAGTGCGCTTTTTAAGGTTGCGGAAGCTAATGATGTTACCTTGCGATTTTTGCTCGTTTAAAATGCGATTGGTGCGTGAAAACGCTTGTATTAACCCGTGATACTTAAGGTTCTTATCAACATATAAAGTATTTAAGGTTTTACTATCAAATCCGGTTAAAAACATATTTACCACAAGCAAAATATCAACTTTTCGCTCTCGCACTTTTTTAGAAATATCGTTGTAGTAGTTGTAGTAAGACTCGCTATCTTTAGTGGTATAACTACTGCCAAACATTTTGTTGTAGTCGCCAATAAACTCTTCAAGCCTATCTCGGCTATGGCTGGCTATACCTTCATACTGGGCTTGAGGCTCTGCAACTTTATCTAGTACAACTTCTTTACCCAACACAGCTTCGTCTAAGCCATCAGCATCTGGATCTTCTTCGTTAGCGGCATACGAGAAAATAGTGGCTATTTTAAGGTTATGTTTACCTTCCACTTTTTTCTGTGCAAATAGCTCGTAGTACTTAATTAAAGCTGGCACGCTTGAAACACAAAACATGCCGGTAAACGCTTTGCTATGGGTTTTACGGTTATGCTGAGCAATAATGTAATCGGTTATTTTTTCTAACCGAACGTCAGATTCCATTAACTCTTTGGTGTCGATACCTTCAACGTCAATATCAACTTCATTAGCGCTATCTTTTTTCTTATAACGGCCCACATACTCAACATTAAACTTAAGTACGTTTTCGTCTTTAATTGCATCAACAATAGTGTATTTGTGAAGTGGCTTGTGGAATAAGTCACTGGTGGTATATTTACGAGAAAACTTAGACACTGCGTAATACCATGATGCCGATCGGTCAATACTATTCAAGCCGATCACTTTTTGTTAGCCAGTAGACCTCAGTAAAATCTAACTTGAGTGATCGACATCAGTCAAGGAATTTAGTTTTTTTCGCATT
>Ga0209272_10000236_pt1 | contig 56328 bp, 45 predicted proteins | sample tdDd002_FD_187125 | JGI IMG/M metagenome (GOLD analysis project Ga0209272, IMG submission 187125) | Marine sediment microbial communities from the Atlantic coast under amendment with organic carbon and nitrate - tdDd00.2 (SPAdes)... | ecosystem: Environmental > Aquatic > Marine > Coastal >...
TGATTACGTAGTTAAAACAATTGTAACCACTGAATTATTCAAAGATGTAGCAGAGAAAAACAACGTAGAATGTTTCGACGCCTACACTGGTTTTAAATGGATTGCAGACGTGATGAGAAAGAATCCTGAGAAAAACTATGTTGGAGGTGGTGAAGAATCATTCGGATACATGCCTGGTGACTTTACAAGAGACAAAGATGCAGTATCATCTTGTAGTGTTATGGCTGAAATTGCAGCTTGGGCAAAGGATCAGGGGAAAAACCTATTCGATATCTTAAAAGAAATTTATCTTGAATATGGATTTTCGAAAGAAAAAATGATCTACATTGTTCGTGAAGGATTGCAAGGCTCTCAGGAAATCAATCAAATGATGCATGATTACAGGTTTAACACACCGAAAGAAATTAATGGATCAAAGATGATTTTAGTGAAAGATTATACAACAAGAAAAGCAACCAATCCAATTTCAGGAGAAGTTTCAGATTTAGATTTTGAGACAACTGCAGATGTTTTACAATTCTATCTTGAGGATGGAAGCAAAATTTCTGTACGTCCATCTGGAACAGAACCAAAAATCAAATTTTATTTCGAAGTTCGAGAGAATTTAAATTCTCTTAATGAATTTTTTGTTACAGAAGAAAAAGCAAATAAAAAAATTGATGGAATAATAGATTCTTTAAAATTAAACTAATAAATTTAGGGTAGCATAAAAGCTACCCTACACTTATTCTAACCTATGGACAGTAAAAGAACCATTCTCTCTGTTGACGATTCACCAATCAACAACAAACTAATCGAGGCATATTTTAGACGCGAATACAATGTCATATCGAAGGAAAGTGGACAGCAAGCGCTTGCTTGGTTGGAAACAAATATTCCAGATGTGGTTTTGCTAGATATCATGATGCCCGTTATGGATGGAATTGAGGTTCTTGAGCGTATTCAAGCAAATGAGAGGTTAAGAGAAATTCCCGTAATTATGGTTACGGCAAAAACGGAAATGGAAAGCATTAAAGCTACTCTTAGCTTAGGTGCTCAAGATTACGTAAAAAAGCCAATTGACTTTACTGAGTTGCAAACAAAGGTTCTGATTGCTTTTCAGATAAATGAACAAAAACAAGAAATTTCAAAATACAAATCATATTACGATATTCACCAAGGTATGATTCATGCTCAGCGAATTCAAAGATCGATTCTTCCTGATGCTGAACATTTCAGAAGACTATATCCAAAATCTTTCATAATCAACCTGCCAAAACATGTCATCGGAGGTGATTTTTATTGGATACAACAAAGCTACAACAAAAAAAGTATTGGACTTTTTGATTGCACCGGACATGGTGTTCCTGCAGCTATGTTAACCATAATGGGTCAGATGGAACTTCATACCTTATCTCAAAATGGCAATGAAGTTAATGCGGAACAAATTTTTTCTCTTTTAAGTCGAAAGTTTAGTAAAGTTTTAAATACCTCTGCAGATACGTACACTCAACATGATGGTATGGATGGTGTATTTTGTTCGATATATCCACAAGATAATATTCTTGAATTTGTTGGTGCGAAAAGAGCACTTGTGATTATTCGTGAAAACAATACTCAATTAATTGTAGACAATCTGGATACTGAAGCAAAATTATCTAGCTCAACTCATTCTCTTTTTGAAGTTTCCGGAGATAGAAATTCTATTGGAAAAGAATCTGAATTCGTAGAATTTACCACTAAAAAAATCAAAATACATTCTGGAGACAGAATTTTCCTTTACAGCGATGGAATTACAGATCAATTAGGTGGAGACCAACAAAAAAGATTAAAGCGAAAGCAGTTTTACGAAAAACTTCTTGAAATACAAGGAAAATCTATCAATCTTCAAAAATCAGATATCTTTAATTGGCTGGAAAAGTGGAAACACAGCAATGAACAAACCGATGATATTTTAATGATTGGTATTGAGATTTAATACTCTTCCTCATCAGGAAAAAAATCTTTTTTAAAATTTACCAGAAAAAGCTTTTCAGTAGCTCGTGTTAATGCTGTATACAGCCATCTGTAATATTCTCGGTTAAGTAATTCATCCGTTAAATACCCCTGGTCAACAAAAACAGCTTTCCACTGCCCTCCTTGTGCTTTATGGCAAGTTACTGAATAAGCAAATTTCACTTGCATGGCATTAAAGAATTTATCATTACGAACTTTTTCGAATCGCTTCTTTTTTATTTTTATATCGGCATAATCCTCTGCCACGGCAAAAAACAATTTCTTGTTCTCTTCATAACCCAATGATGCTGTTTCAATATCCAAAGTATCCAGCATGATCATTGTATCCAATTCTACATCATCATAATCAGGAAAGCGCACAGTCACCTCTGCATACCTAAAACCATACATTTCAATATGCTTTTTAATCCGAACAATTTCAATGATATCTCCATTGGCAATAAAATCAAGATTTTCGATATCGTGTGCCCAAAAATAATTGTTCTTCACAACCATTAATAAGTCTCCCACTGATATTTCCTCTTCACGATAAAGAACAGTATTTCGAATCCCCTGATTGAATCGATTCGCTCTCTTATTAGATCGACTTATTACAATTGTATCCTCGACACCATACTGGTAATGAGCTGATGATATTTCTTCAATTAAATCGGCACCAGTAATCTTAAATACATCTGGAAATTGATTTGTTGACAAGGCTGGAAATCCATCTTGATTCTCCCTTAACATTTTTCTCAATTCGGTCGCATTCATTAAAATGCCAGATTCTTGATTTTGACGAACAACTTGAGTTAAGGTTAACTCCTCAATTCCATAATTATAACAGGCACGCAACTCTTCCGGATCAAGAGCAGGACTAATATCTAAACCAACAGGAGGTAACTGAGCAGAATCTCCTACCAGTATCAATTTGCAATTTTTACCTGCATAAACATATTCTATCAAATCGTCTAAAAGACAACCCGAACCAAACACACTAGCTTCAGGAGAATAGTTAGAAATCATAGAGGCTTCATCCACCAAAAAGACAGTATTATTGTGCAAATTTCTATCCTTTACAAAAACACCATCTGCATCAGCCAATGATTTTTGTCGATATATTTTTTTGTGAATGGTAAAAGCAGACTTTTTAGAATATTGACTTAGCACTTTCGCCGCTCGACCTGTAGGTGCTAAAAGAACCGTTTTTATCTTTAAATCGCCTAATGTTGAAGTAAGGGCACTAACTAAAGTTGTTTTTCCTGTTCCGGCGTATCCTTTTAATAAAAAAATTTTTTTCTCAGAATCCTGAATTACAAAATCAGCTAAATCAACTATAGCCTTAGTTTGATCACTAGTTGGAGCGAATTTAAGATGCTCCCTAATCATATCGGCAAGGTGATTTTTTATCATTTCTGTTAAATTTTAATGGATATAAAAATAGCCAAATAGATTTTTTTTTTAAATTTGCAGACAAACTTACACAAACTAATAAGAATAAAAATGAAAAAAATCTTTCAAATCTTACTATTCATAGCAATTATTGCACTTGCTTACTTAAGCTACCAAAGTATTAACAAGCCACTTGAATTTGGTAAAATCCAGGAGCAACGTTACGAAAGAATTATCGATCAATTGAAAGATATTCGCAAAGCACAAGGAGCTTATAAAGAAGTTAATGGTAAGTACACTGGAAGTTTTGATACATTGATTAGCTTTATCAAGACTGACTCAATGCCTTTGATCAAATCTATTGGTTCTCTTACTGATGAGCAGGTTGAAGCAGGTATGACTGAAAAAGAAGCTGTTAAAAAAGGATTCATTACTCGTGATACTATTAAAATTTCAGCTCTTGACACTATTTTTGGAAAAGAATATGCGATTGAGAATTTAAAATACGTTCCTTTCACTAAAGGACAGCATGAATTTAAATTAGGAGCTGGTGTTTTCATAACAGGTTCTCAAGTTAAAGTTCAGGTTTTCGAAGCAAGAGTTTCTAACATGATAATTTTCGAAGATATCTTTGAAGAGTATAGTGAAGAAATTAAAGAATTAAATGGTAACCGTATTCGTTTGAACAAATACCCAGGCTTAATGGTAGGTTCTCTTGAAGAAGCTAACAATAACGCAGGAAACTGGGAGTAATCCTTTACTATATGGACGACCTAGTATTTGTTGAGTCTACATTTGATAAAAACAAAACTGAAGAATATAATTTATCCATCCGAGTTGGCTCGGATGGATTTTCTTTTTCTATACTCAACGGAAATAAAAAATGTTTGGCATTAAAACGCTTTCAAACATTCGATCAGAACTCAACAATTGAAACTCTTAATTCATTTAAAGAGCAAATTCGAAACAACGAGTTACTCAATTTAAAATATAAAACAATTTCAGTTTTATGGGTCTCAAACAAATCTGTTCTGATACCAAATGAATTTTATTCCGAGCAATTCGCTTTTGAAAGTTTTCAGCTCTGTCATGAATTATCAGAAGAGGAAGTGTTAGAGCAGAATAATATTTCAGCTTTAGAATCGTATTGTGTCTTTTCTATACCTAATAACTTCAAGGAAGTACTGATACAACAATTCTCAACAGTTAAATTCTATCATCACACTTATCCTTTTTATTCATGTGCTATTAAAGAAGAACCACATGATAATAATCCAAATATTTTTGTAAACATTCAAAAGAGTTTCTTTCATATCATCATTCCGGATAGAAACAACAAACATTTCATTAACAGTTTTTCGTACACCGAAGATTCAGATTTAGCTTATTACATTCTTAATGTTTACAAACAACAAAAGCTAAACAACGAAAGAAGTAAGCTAATAGTAGATGGACTGATACAAGAAGAAAGTAAATCCATACAATTGCTAAAAAAATACTTGACCCATGTAGAGGTTAAACTCCTTCCCACGGAACTGAGAATAAAAAATGCCATTCCCCATAAGGAATACAATCAATATATTAATCTAATAAATTTATCCAGGTGCGAATAGTAAGCGGGACACATAAAGGTAGAAGGATAACTCCGGATAAAAGTTTCAAGGCACGACCTACAACCGATTTTGCCAAAGAAAATCTATTTAATGTTTTGAATAACATGATAGATTTCGAAGATTTAAGCGTATTAGACCTATTTGGAGGTACAGGTGGTATTAGTTATGAATTTGCATCGAGAGGTGCAGAAAAAATAATTTGTGTAGAAAAAAATCATCGCCACTTTGCATTCATTCAAAAAACGATTGAAGAACTAAAGTTTGAACAAATACTTCCTATTAAATCCGATGTTTTTCGCTTTGTAAAATCCTGTCGTCAGAAATTTGATATGGTTTTTGCAGATCCTCCATTCGATATGAAAGGTATAGATAGTATCCCAAATTCTATTCTGGAAAAAGAATTATTAACTGAAAATGGTCTTTTAATTGTTGAACATGGTTCAGCAAATGACTTCTCAGCACATCCATCTTTTTTTGAAAAAAGAACCTATGGGAGTGTGAATTTTAGTTTCTTTAAGTTAAAGAAGTAGCAAGTTGAATACCCTGTAAAAAAAAAGCATTTTTTTTACTTGTCGTAACATCCTCAAAACCGCTATATTACTGACTTAAGCTAATATTTCACTCAAAAAAACACACTTAGATATTGCAAGTCAAAAAACTTGCATTATCTTTGCATCGCTATCAAAAAAACAAGGTCTGGTAGTTCAGTTGGTTAGAATACATGCCTGTCACGCATGGGGTCGCGAGTTCGAGTCTCGTCCAGACCGCTAAGAAGAAAAACGTTCTTTACATTATTATTTTTTGGTCCGGTAGTTCAGTTGGTTAGAATACATGCCTGTCACGCATGGGGTCGCGAGTTCGAGTCTCGTCCGGACCGCCAAAAAAGAAAAGTATTTATATTATTTTGGTCTGGTAGTTCAGTTGGTTAGAATACATGCCTGTCACGCATGGGGTCGCGAGTTCGAGTCTCGTCCAGACCGCCAACAAAGATTAAGTTCTTTACATTATTTTTGGTCCGGTAGTTCAGTTGGTTAGAATACATGCCTGTCACGCATGGGGTCGCGAGTTCGAGTCTCGTCCGGACCGCCAAAAACATAAGCCTTCGATTCAATTTGAGTCGGAGGTTTTTTTATGCTCAATTTTTAAAAATTGGCGAGTACTGGTTCACAGAATATTCTATACTTACATTTTACTACTATCGGTTAGGTAAATTTTATTTCACTAGCCATACTTCTAACTTGATTCCTCTTCTAGAATATCACAATGCTACCAAATCCTGAAATAAAAACAAACAACTCCCTTATTATCAACTCTAATAAAAAAAGTTATAAGTTCAGTTATTGTGTATCAAGATCACCTATATATTTTCAGACCTAAAAGTCTTTTATTTCGATTATTTTTCCCAACTTTAGTAGAATACAATTAAATACTAAGACTTTAGCAACAATGGGAAATTTTAAACCGGCAGATCAAATACAGGATTTGCAAAATTTTGGTGAGTTTGGAGGAGTCAATCCATCAATTACCGATTCTTCTACATTTACCTTTCTTAAGGCAAAAACAATGATTGGAGTGTTCGATGGAGAAATTGATGGTTGTTATTTGTATTCGCGTCATTGGAATCCAACCAACATTTACCTCTCGCAAGCACTTGCTGAAATGGAAAACACCGAAAGTGCACTGGTTACAGCCTCGGGAATGGCAGCCATTAGCTCTACTCTATTACAAATATGCCAATCGGGAGATGAGATTGTATCGAGCAGAACTATTTACGGTGGTAGTTATGCCTTACTAAAAAACTTTCTTCCAAAATTTGGTATCACAACAAAGTTCGTAAACACAACAGATATTAGTCAAGTAGAAAAAGCAATCAATAAAAATACAAAACTGATTTATTGCGAAACGATGAGTAATCCGATGTTAGAAATAACTAATATTAGTACTCTTTCTGCGCTCGCTAAAGCCAATAACTGCAAATTGGTAGTGGATAACACTTTTTCTCCATTAATTTTCTCTCCTGCCGAATTGGGAGCTGACATTGTAATTCACAGTTTAACCAAATTTATTAATGGAATGAGTGACTGTGTTGCAGGAGCCATTTGTGCCAGTAAAGAATTCACCGATGCTTTATACGATGTGAATAATGGTTCAGCAATGCTTCTTGGTCCGGTTTTAGATAGCCTTAGATCTGCAAGTATTCATAAAAATTTAAAGACTTTACACATCAGAATGAAGCAACATGGACAAAACGCGCTTTATTTATCCAAGAAATTGGAAGCTGATGGTTACAGAATACTTTATCCCGAATTAGAAAGTCATCCTCAGAATGAACTCATGAAAAGTATGGGAAATAAGAATTTTGGTAGCGGTGGTCTTTTTGTGATCGATTTGAAAGAAAAAGAAATGGCTAATCATTTTATGGAATTGATGCAGGAAGCAAATATTGGATATTTAGCAGTAAGCCTTGGATCGTATAAAACACTATTTAGCGCACCAGGAGGAAGTACTTCATCTGAAATCCCAGAAGAGGAAAGAATGGAAATGGGTTTAACTGATGGATTGGTTCGAATTTCTATAGGTTTAGATGATGATATTGAAAGGACTTATCTAAAAATGAAGAAGTGCCTAAAAAAGGTTCATACGCAGGTTTAATCGTTTCATTTTAAAGATCTATCGAGTGCCTCGTTATTATTTTGTATCTTAATTAACGAAAAAATAAAACTCTAACTTATGCAACAACAATTATTTAAGGACCTATGGAAGGAATACACTGCTCAGAATCCTTCTGCTCAAGCCATTCATAATCTTTTCACAGAAGAAAACGAATTGGTTGTAAACGATCATGTAGCTTTTAGAACCTTTGATGATCCAAGAATGAATATTCAGGTTTTAGCAAAGAAATTCCTTAAAGCCGGATATGAATTTGTTGGGGAATACAAATTTGAAGACAAGCATTTAAATGCTGTACATTTAGAACATCCTACCGAAGATGCTCCAAGAGTTTTCATTTCCGAGTTGATTTTATCAGAATTTTCTGAAGAATTTCAAAAAGTCATAAAAAAAAGAATCAATTCTGTAGGCAATGCTTATTATGGAGATCCTGATTTAATCCATAAAGGTTGTGTTTGGGGAAAACCAACATATGCTGATTACCAATACCTGAGAAAAGAATCAGAATATGCAGCCTGGCTGTTAGTTCATGGTTTTAGAGTAAATCATTTTACAGTTAGCATTAATGCACTTAAAAAATACGATACCATCGAAAAAGTAAATCAATTTTTGAAAGACAATGGCTTTGAGATGAACACTTCAGGAGGAGAAATTAAAGGAACTCCTGAAAAATTATTGCAACAGTCTTCTACACTTTCAGAGATAATTAAGTTTGAATTTGAAGAAGGAGAATACGATATCCCTGCTTGTTTTTATGAATTTGCCATTCGTTATCCTAATGAGCAAGGTGAAATCTTTTCTGGTTTCATTGCAGCGAATGCCAATAAAATATTCGACAGTACCAACTTTAGAGAGGTATAAAGACAGTCAATTAATTAAGAGAGCAAAATTCAAATTTGAGTTTTGCTCTTTTTTTGTCTAAAATAGTAAACATCATTAGTCATATATGGCGAGCTCTCTATTATATTTGTACGAACAACTAACAAAAACCAAAATGAACAAACAACTAACACTAATGATTTTGATTTGCATGCTGATTACTGCATGTACAAATAACAATCAATCTCTACCTGTTGAAGCTGGAGTAGCTAAAGCATTAGCCGATTACAGAAAAGCAAACATTAGCAATTTAGTATATGAATTGAGTTTTGATATTCCTGAATTTAAAAACGACCAAATTCCTGGAAAAAACACCATTAGTTTTGATTTGCTATCAACAGATCAGGATTTACAAATTGACTTTAGAGAAAAGGCAAATATGATTCATAAGGTAATTTGTAATCGTGAGATTTCTAAGTATCGATTTGAATCGGAACACCTAATCATTCCAAAAGAAGAACTAATAATAGGACAAAATAAAATCCAAATTGAGTTTACTGCAGGAAACACCTCCTTAAATCGTAACGATGAATTTTTATATACTCTTTTTGTTCCAGACAGAGCCAGAACAGCTTTTCCATGTTTCGATCAACCTAATCTTAAGGCTGCATTTCAATTAAATTTAAGCGTTCCATCACATTGGAAAGCAATGGGAAATGGCAAACTGGATTCTAAGGTGGATAAAGAAAACAAAAGTCATTATAAATTTGCTAAAACCAAGCCACTTCCAACCTATCTCTTCTCTTTTGTAGCCGGTAAATTCGAAACGGTAACAAAAGAGCACAATGGACGAAAACATACCATGTATCATCGCGAAACAGATCAGGAGAAACTGGAACGCAACAGTGATGAAATCTTTAGCTTGTTGTTTCAATCTCTAGATTGGTTGGAGGATTATACCGACGTACCTTATCCTTTTGCAAAATACGACATCGTAGTAATACCATCATTCCAGTATGGAGGAATGGAACACACCGGTGCAACTCTATATAATGCTTCCCGAATGTTTTTGGATGAAAATGCTACCAAAAACAGATTGTTGGCTCGTGCTAACTTAATTGCGCATGAAACTGCACACATGTGGTTTGGCGACTTGGTAACTATGAAATGGTTCGATCAGGTTTGGTTGAAAGAAGTATTTGCTAATTTTCTTGCTGATAAAATCACTAATCCCAGTTTTCCGGAAATGAATCACAATCTAAAATTCCAGATGGCTCATTTTCCAAGTTCATTTAGTGTTGACAGAACAAATGGAGCCAATCCTGTAAATCAGGTATTGCCAAATTTGAAAGATGCCGGAACAGTATATGGAGCAATTATCTATCACAAATCGCCAATTGTGATGAACATGCTGGAAAATATAACAGGTGAAGAAGCTTTAAAAAGTGGATTGCAAACATACATGAAGAAGTATGCCTATGGAAATGCAAGTTGGGAAGACTTGATTGCAATTCTGGATGCAACCACAGAATTTGATTTAAAGGAGTGGAGCAAGGTTTGGGTTGACAAAGCAGGTAGACCTCAGCTTACCAACACTATTAGCACCAGCAATGATAAGATAAGCGAATTTAAAATCGTACAAAAAGATACCAAAGGAAATGATGGAAACTGGACACAGGATTTGAATTTATTTTTGGGTTATAAAGAAGACAGCAAACATTTTAAAGTTAAAATGGACAAGCCAGAACTTACTATAACAGAAACCAATGGCCTGGAAATTCCTGATTACATTATTGCAAATGGAAAAGGTGATGCTTATGGATTTTTCCAATTGGATGAAAAAAGCAAACAATTTCTATTAGAAAACCTTGATGCCGTAACAGATGATTTACACAGAGGAATTGCCTTAATCAACCTTTATGAAAACCTACGTGAAGGATTTATTAGCGGCAGTGAATTTGTTCTCGCTTTGGAAAGACAAATTGAAAAAGAGCAGAACAATCTGATTTTAGAACGCTTGCTTTCTTATTTGAAATCTGCCTATTGGTTAGATTTAAATGCCGCTGAAAGAAAGCAAATAGGTGCAAAACTGGAAGAAAGCCTTTGGATTCGTTTAAGTACAGAAAAAGACATGAGCAAAAAATCAAGTCTGTATTCTGCCTTTGCTAGTATTGCACAAAGCCCTGAGAAATTAGATCAGCTTTACAAAGTTTGGAAGGAAGAAATTGCCATTGGCGGATTTTCTCTTTCCGAAACTAAAACAACAGCATTGGCTTGCAAGCTTGCAATAAAGATGCCCGAGAAGTCTGATGAGTTGATCAAAACACAAACTGAAAGAATCAAAAATCCAGATCGTAAAAAGAAAATGAAGTTCGTTGCCCCTGCTCTTTCTGCCGATCCTAAAATTCGCAAAGCATTTTTTGAAAGTTTAAAGAATGAAGAGAACAGACAAATTGAACGTTGGGCATTGGAAGGCTTACGTTATTTGAATCATCCACTAAGAGAAAAAGAAGCATTGACCTACTTGCCTCAAGCATTGGAGTTATTGAAAGAAATCCAGGTAACTGGCGATATTTTCTTTCCTTACAATTGGCTAAGTGCAAGTTATAGCGGACACCAATCGAAAGAAGCTGGAGATATCACTCGAAAATTTTTAGAAGAAAGACCTGATTATCCTGAAAATTTAAAATTAAAAATACTTCAGACTGGAGATTTGGTATTGAGGAAAACAGAATAAACAGTCAATTTAACTGAGTAAATATTAATCGGATTATAAAGTAGAACAAGATGTTTTTATTTGTTGGTTTGGGAGCTTTTCAAGCCCTTATATTCTCACTATTGCTAATAACAAAAAAGCAAAGAAAAACAGCTGATAAATTTTTAGCAGCTTTCTTCTTTGTGATTTGCTTATACTTACTAAACATTTACTCAGTTAAATATGCTTTGTGGAAAAGCCATCCAAACATTATCCTATGCATCACTTTAGTTGCACTTACTTATGGACCATTATTGTATTTCTACGTTACCTCATTAATTGGACGAAAGATAACGAAGAAACAGTTGTTTTATCATTCACTTCCCATACTGGGAACATTTCTAATCATATTGCCTTTTGCTTTTCGCGAGGATAGTGAAAAATGGCTCTACTTCACAGATAAATTTATTAATCTGCCATTAAATCTTTCCATTGGCACATTCCTGCAATATTTATCGGCACCGGTTTATTTCATTTGGATCCTTAAAATACTAAACGGACACAAAGAATATTTACAGAATACTCATTCATCTACCGACAAAATAAGTTTGAATTGGATGCGTAAACTTTTAATTGGAGTAATTACGATTTGGTTTATTGATTGTGTTAATGTTTATGCACTCAATTTCACGAATCTTGATATCCCTTATTATGTGTCATGGACAATCAAGTTTACTTTTATCGCTTTTATTATCGTAATAGGATACTATGGCATTAATCAGGGAAGTATTTTCGTAAGTGTTCAGCCACAAAGAGAAAAGAAATTTGAATCTTCAAGTGATTCCAAAAAAATTACATCCGAAAAATCAGCACAAAAATACACAGATATCCTCATCAGCTATATGGAAAATGAAAAAGTGTATTTAAACAATGAAATTCGAATTCAAGACATTGCTATAAAACTGAACTTACCTGTTCATGTTTTGTCATATACAATCAACAATAATCTGAATCAGAATTTTTATGATTTTGTAAATACTTATCGAATTAATGAGGCAAAAAGACGACTAATAGATGATGAATATAAAAACTTAACCATTGTTGCCATTGCCTTTGACTGTGGTTTTAATTCGAAAGCCACCTTTAACCGATTGTTCAAACAATACACAGGAGTAACACCAACTCAATATAAGAAAGAAGCTATGAATTAGGCTCTAAAGAGGTCTCATATTAAAAAGATGAGACCCTTGCTATCTTCAAATCAGGCATATTTGCTCATCAAATAACAAAACTTATTAATGATGAGAAATAACTTCTATCCTACTCAAGCGGCCAATCGTATTGAACTGCTCGATGTTCTTCGAGGCTTTGCCATAGCCGGCGTACTATTATCTAATATTATTATTTTAAGCGGTCATGTTTTTACTCCAATATCCGATTTGAATAACATGCCTATGGCTAGTTTAAATGAATCTTTGTCCATGATTGCCGCCTCTGTTATACAAGGCAAATTTTACCCAATTTTAATGATTCTTTTTGGAGCTGGTTTGTTCATGCAATTTCGCAAAAGCAAGCAAGATGGTTTTTTGAAATTCTTTAGTTGGCGCATGTTTGTTCTCATACTTATTGGCGTACTTCACTCTACTTTTTGGGCTGGAGATGTCGTTACCATTTATGCTTTATTCGCATTTTTATTGATTCCAATGCGTAATATGAAACCAAAAACATATTTAATTGTAGCCGTATTGTTATTTCTTGTTCATTTTTCGGTAGCCTACTATCAAAGTGTAGCAGCAACTTCTGTTGAAAGTACTGAACGCATTGCGCAATTTGAACTTCCGGGTGTAAGTCCAAACGATTTAATTGATAAAGTTCGAAATGAGGGATTTGCCGGTATGTGGTTCATTACTAAAAAACAAATGTCAATTCTATGGACCATTCCCAGGTATATGCGAGTAACGCCTAGTACACTACTATTATTCTTGTTAGGTGCTTACTTATTTGGAATTGGGTTCTTATCGGAGAAAGCACGAAAGGCAAAATATCTTCTTTTATTCTTAATTATAGGACTAATAGGCACTTACCTCATGTTTTATGTATCCTATTCATTTAGTATCATCGGAAATTTATTTTTAGCCCTTAGTTACATCTCGCTTATCGCTATGATAATGGAAACCCGGAGAGGACAAAAGCTTCTGAAAGGCTTAGCGCCAATGGGACGCATGGCACTAAGCAATTATATTATGCAATCGGTAATTTGTATTCTGATATTTTATGGAGTTGGCTTTGCATACTTTGCCAAACTACCTCTTTACATGATATTTTTAATTGCTATTGTTATCCTTCAATTTCAGATTACATTCAGTAAACTCTGGTTGAGAAAATACCAATTTGGTCCTTTAGAAGGAGTTTGGAGACGATTGACTTATGGCAAAAATTGCAACAAACAATAATCCCTAAAACAGTTAGGCTGTTTTACATTTACCTTGAAGTGATATAAGTGAGTTAACCAATTTAGCTCACTTATTCTTTTCAGTATTTATACGATTACTCAAGCGCAGTTCCCGGATTCACCTCATCCAAATAAATGCAGGCATTCCATTCAATTGGTTCCATTAGTGTATAGTAATCGTTCTCGCGCAGAGTTAATTCGTTATTCAACCATGGCTGTGCAATTGCTGGTGCTTTTTCCCAATGTATGAAATAGGGTTTATCGGCAATAGATTTCATAGTTGTTTCCATTCCGTCTTCTTTCGCAGGCTGAATATCGTCGACAAAACGATCGGCAGGTTTTTGCCATTTGTTCCAAAATTTCCCACCTCCGTAACACATTCCTATTGCAAAGAAATCATCGCCCAGATTTTGCTTGATAATTTGAGCCATAGGTGTGAAATAGCCCCAAACATCATCCTGTTTCTGACTTTTGGTTTTGGTATGGATCACGTGATTGATCAGGATAATCTTCGCCTCTTTTCTTTGTTCTAAAGCCCACAGCACATTGTGTGACATCATCAACTCTCTCCCATTCAAGCCGGCATATCGATGTGGAGCTTTGCCCTTTCTATCGGCATAATTCCTATAATAGTTCTCAGCCATGCGCATGGCAACCGCACTCTGTCTAGCCCATTGGTATTCCTCTTCGTTCCATTTGATAAGCAATTGTTCTTTGTTTCGATCAAAATGAGCTACTGCCTCATCTAAAATGATAGCCAAATTTGCTTTTTGCTCTGCACTGAGTTTCTCCTGGTAATTGACTCTCGCTTTCTCCTTTCCCATGATTTTTAAGATCGGGTCGAGACGTTTTCTCAATTGCTTTGCATAGTTTGGATCAACTGCTTTCAAGTAATCGGTAATTCGTTTTACAGGAGGATACCAGTTGGTATAAAATCCACCTATATCAGCACCATAATATCGCAATACATTGTCGTGAGATTGGTTGTATTCTTGCATCCAGTCGATTAAACTGCGACCTTCTTTCCAGGCGCCATACATTTTATTAAAACCTTCGGTATATACATCTCCCTGCACTTCTTTGCCATGAATGAAATCGTAAACCATGCGCGATTCCGGGAAACCACTTTCTGTCATTACCGTATTAAAACCCTTCTCTTTCACAAGATACCGGATCAATCGTTCGTGCAGCTGCATCATCTCCTTGCAGTTGTGAAATCCTTCGCTAATGGCAACTACTCTGGCATCGCCAATAGCATCTGCAATCGCTTTTAAATCTTCCTTATCATCTGTTGGATTTAAAGAATTTAGAGAAACTGCATGCTGCTTTCCCCATTCAATAAAAGCTTTCTCACTAGAAATCTCTTTCTTATTGCAACATGAAATACTAATAAGAATCAGGAGAATTGTTGTCACACTTAAAGTTAATCGAGACATAGAATTGTGTTTAGGCTTTGGTACTGATTTTCGGAAGACTTAAAATTAGAAAATAATCACCACAAAGTACACGAAAGTCATTCACGAAGTAACACAAAGCAATATAGAACTTCTTTGTATCCCTGATGCATTGGTACTTTAAAACTTCTGAATCACCAATATCCCACCTAAAATCATTAAAACACCAGCAATACGTCCCCAATTTACAGGTTGCACAGTAACACCAAACAATCCGAAATGATCCAGAATTAATGAAAAAACCAATTGTCCGCATACAATTAGTCCAAAACTTAAGGCGGCACCCAATCGCGGTACCAGGAAAATAATTGAAGCAACATAAATTGATCCCATCACCCCTCCAATCCAAGCATATACTGGGGCTTCTTTAATCGCTAAAATGATGTTATTGGGCGTGCGTGTTCCAATTATAACCATCAATAGAATAAAACCACCAACAATAAAATTGACCAAAGCCGCCATTAAAGGTGCTTTAAGAAACGTTCCCAATTTGGCATTAATACTTGCCTGTATAGGCAATAAACAACCAACCACCAGGGCGAGTATCATTAGAAAATATCTCATAAGTGTTCTATTTTTTTGCAAAAGTACGGAATAATTTCACGCAAGCATCCACAAGTATTCCATCATATAAAGAGAGAAGCAGATAGGTAAGAATTCTCCTTGCCAAAATCTATTTTTTTAGCGATGTTTGGCTTCCATTTTAAATAATCAGTAATACATACTTAAATACGATGAAAATATCCACTCTATTTTTACTAGTAAGCTTATTCTTAGCTAGCAGTTTGCAGGCACAGGACAAAATGATAAAAACAGATTCTGTTGAAATCATCAAAGATTTTAAAGGGTCATTTAAATATCAAAACTATTATTTGAGTGCGCAACCAAGTTTAGAGGCATTGCGTTGGTACAAATCGCAAGGTGTAAACAAGATCATTAACCTGCGCACAGAAAAAGAAAATAAGGATTACTCGGCTTATGCCTATAGTGAACAAAACATTGCTGAAGAACTGGGTTTTGAATATCACTCTTTGCCAATTGGCGGATCGAAAGATTACACGCCTGAAAACCTGGCGAAATTCGAGAAATTGATTAAAGGAGATGAGAAACTCTTAATTCACTGTCGTAGTGCAGGTAGAGCGACCATCTTATTTATGGCTTACTTGATTCAACACGAAGGCTACTCGGCAAACGAAGCAGCTACAATTGGTCGTCAGATAAAGTTTTCTTTGCCTTTCGAGAAAATGCTTGATACGGAAATTAGCTTGGAAATGGTGAATTAAAATAAGTAGAACAATACTCTTTACCTAAAGTCATTTCTTATCGCGAAATGGCTTTTCTTTTTCTATTCACTTTAGAATGAATCATAAAAAAACTCGACCTGTTACAGATGAAGGTTTTAGCTTTAGTCTGTAGTAATGAAAATGTCATCTAGTTTATTTCCTCAAATGTCTTTTTTCTATTTAGCTTTTAAATGCAGCAAATAGTTTATCAATTAATATTGTCACAATAAATTGGCACTTCGCCCAAACGAGCTTTTCGCGAGTTCATGAGCTTAGTGAATAAACCCGACTCCATGGTTCATTAAAAACTTAATTGCAATTGGATTCACAATTTCCGCTACGCTACAATTGTTGGCTTGATCTAAAAAACGAAGAAAAAAAGATCAAGATTAACTTATTGGGCTTTCCGCCCAAGCCCGACTTCATTTCTTGTCTTGAAACAAGAAACGAAGCAAAGAAATTCAAGGCTGCTTTTTAAATCTCTCTCTTATCTGCCTCAAACTTAAGTGCGGTCGAGTGATTTTCGAACAAAGTTCGAAACTTCCCGATCTTACTAAAGTTTTCGTAAAACGAAAGACATTTAAAAAAGATGCCAAGCTTCGAGGCGCTTAAAAATTAGCGACAAACTTCAATTCTTCTTTAGAATATATGACTTATAATTCAAACGTTTAGGATGGCACTTATCGTAAATATAAAAAACCTCCACCAAAGCAGGTGAAGGTTCTTATTTTAGTATGTATGTAATAAGGAGAAGGGATTTTTCGTTGCTATTTCTAGCAATTGTTTTTCTCCAACAGCTTTATACGTAATTATCCATACGAAATGTTACGTTTACTAGCTATTTTTTTCAAAAAGATGTCAGAAAATAGAATGATATTCTATTGTCCAAAGGATATAGATAAAGTATAAAAAACCTCCACCCGTTACAGATGAAGGTTTTAGCTTTAGTCTGTAGTAATGAAAAGGTAATCTGGTTTATTTGCCTTTCAAAGGTATTACTTAAATGCAATTTTGGCTTTCATAACTTAATTTATTGGGCTATTCGCCCAAACCCGACTTCGTGGCGCTCAAAATAGCAGCTTGTATAATGTAATTAATCACAAGATTATTCTTTTTCTGAGTTTTAAGTGCAGTAATTATAGCATATAAATGGAATTAGATCTAAATGATAGTTAGGTTTAAGAAGATGAGCAGAAAAAAGGTGCAATCACGACCGATTGCACCTTAACTACTGTATCACACCCTATCCCACCAAGAATAAAGGGCAACACAGCATGAATAACTTAAAATGATATTTATGCTACTGGGGCCGGCTCCAAAAGGATATCCAAACGATCGGTTTCGCCAAAATTGTGAACCAGTGTTAACTGTTTGGTGATGTAGTTGGTTGCCACGATTTCAACCTGATAGGTATCGGCTTCGAGCTGAGCAATACGGAAACCACCTTTTTCACCTTTTACTACATGATCGATATCTGCCTCGGAAATCAGAATATGCACCCGTTTGATTGGCTGTCTGGTATTTATATCTTTAACTGATCCGATAAGAGCCATTTTTCTACTACCCGGTTTTTCTCGCTTCACGGCTTGCTGATAAGCTGTATACAGCTCGGGATCGGATGTGCTGAAAAAACTCTCCATCAACTTATTCAATTGATTGGTTTGCAGTTGATCAATTTCGCGTGCCAATCGTTCAATTTTTAGTCCAGCCTCTTCCCTTTTCTTAATCATCTCCTGCGGTATGGCAATATAGGTTTCCATAACTGATGAATCGTTTTTTAAGATTTGTAGCATGTCTTCTGAAATGCCCATTTCAGCCAAAGATTCGGTATGAGCCTCGCAATAAGCTATCGTTGATATGGATTTGGAGAGAAGCTGGGAGTAAGACAAACGCATCAACTTTTTATGTGTCGATTTGTAGTTGTTCATATCAATCAAATCGTTCTTCTGTAAACAATCGTTGTAGATAAGGTTGAGCACCTTAATCAGACTACTTGCCAGGTTCTCCTTACTCTCTTTTTTGGTAAGGGTATAACCACCAATATCGATTGCCTGCTGGCGAATTGCCGCGTTAAACTTGTCGCCCAATTGCAAGAGACTGGTGATTTTAGTCCACACCAAAGGAATGACTTCCAGCTTGGTTTTATTCACATCGACGAAATCGTTGATCTGATACATCATGTTTTGAATCGGAACATTTTTTTTATTCATAGCTTCAGAATTTTTATTTTTTAAATGCTTTGAATCCAAATGAATTAGATAAGATTCCAAGCCTACTAATTAGTACAACTTACTTAAATGGCGCTTCGCTCATACCCGACTTCATGGTTCATTTAAAAACTGAAATCAATTGTATTTACGATTTTTGCTACGCTACAATTATTGGCTTGATCTAAAAAAGATGCCATACTCCGAGGCGCTTAAAAATTAGCAACAAACACCTCTTCTTCATTAGAATAGCTAACACTTAATAAAATCAACAAGCGCAATAGTCACTACTATTCAGCTATTTATAGCAAGAACCTAAGCTTTAAAGCTTTAATTTTGTGGCTCTCACAAAAAATTCTCTTGCTCGCGCATAACTGTCTAAGTCAAAAACAAAACCTTTTGTGGCTCTCACAAAAAATTCTCTTGCTCGCGCATAACTGTCTAAGTCAAAAACAAAACCTTTTGTGGCTCTCACAAAAAATTCTCTTGCTCTCGCATAACTGTCTAAGTCAAAAACAAAACCTTTTGTGGCTCTCACAAAAAATTCTCTTGCTCGCGCATAACTGTCTAAGTCAAAAACAAAACCTTTTGTGGCTCTCGCACAACTGTCTAAGTCAAAAACAAAACCTTTTGTGGCTCTCACAAAAAATTCTCTTGCTCGCGCACATCTGTGTATGGGAGAAACAAAACCTTTTGTGACACTCACAAAATTTTTTCAGACTGTTGAACAAACAACAAAGCCTTGCAATTTGCCTTTACTATGGCATACAATATAATTCGCTTACAAACCTCAAATCTTAATTAGCAATCAAAATCTTCAGTTCAGAAATAAGGGGCGTCTTACTTCTTTATTTTTTGGTGGGATTTATAGTATTGGTTCTGCAGAATCAATGTGAAAAGTTCTTCCGGAAGTAACTTTTAGAGAATTAGAGCCTTCTAATTCGTTATTATGAATTAGGTTGAATTAAAGCTCTGGTTCTTATTCTAATATAAAGTTAAAGAATTATTTCTTTAAATTCCAAATGTAAAATTCATTTATCAGCAAAAAACTTAGATTCATCATCTAAAAAGTGAGGTTTAAATTAAAGCCTATGCTTTAATTTTATTAGCCTTTCAGAAGAATTGATTCAATAATATTTTTTTGTAAAATAATTTTAAAATATTCTTATGAGGAGTTACAATTCGGATATTTTTCGCTAATGATCACCTAATCAGAAGAGTATTTGTGATGGAGGATTTTTTATTGTTTGGTTTGGTTTTTGTAAGTGTGAGTAGATTGTTTTTAATCGTTTCACTCTTGAATTCATCGCAATATATATCGAATTTGAATATGGGGCATTTGGAATTTTGAATTACAACCTATCAAACTTCTAAATATTTTATTAATTGTTACCATCTTCAAAATTAACACTATCCGCCAAATGACCTATATTTTTTGTTGTGGTTCGTTTTTCATCACGTTTACTATATCTTCCAAAAAAGCTTTTGCCTTATTAATCTCAGGTTTATAAATACTTGGATGTCCACAATGGTTTCTTAAATCTAAATTATTATCCATTTGAGATTTTTGGTGCTTTGATAAAACCTTCAGTTCCAAAGCAAGTGAAAGAAGGTTTGTCTCCTTTATCGTTTCAAAATCTGTCAGTTTAGAGAATTTCTTCTTGAATTTTAATTTTTCAGCTGCTTGGTTGATTGTCTTATAACCTTTGTCAACACATTTGTTTTGTATGTACCTTATAAAAGCAGACCAAGAAAACACAATTCCTGCCTTTAATGAACCAGAACGAAAGCATTGAATAGCCTCTAATAAATACTCTTGCTCATCTTTCGATTTTAACTTAAAAACTAAGGTTTCAAGTTCTTCAACCTCTGGTTCATTAATTCTTGAATTCCCTATTAATCTGTCTAATGGAGTAAAGTTTATTCCAATATCACCATGAATCGCTTTGGCATATCTTCTGATACTTTCAAAATGGTCTAGACCTAAAGATTCCACAACAGTTGTCAAGGGAATTCCCAAATCAACCATATGACTCATGTATGAATGACGAAGTACTTTTATTACTGATTCTCCTGAAATACCGATATCTTCGAATGATTTTTTTATCGTTTTTTCAGCACTTGACCTACCATATTTAATACCAGCTTTGGGTCCTTCAAAAAAGTATTCAGTCGGCTTTAGTTTACAATCTTTCCAATATTCATTTAGGTATCCTATAATTTTCTTTGAGATAGGTGCTTTCCTGTATACTTCCCCACTTTTATTTCTAATCTGTATGCAATATGGTTGTCTTTTTGTATTTAAATCTGTTATTCTTATACTTAGAAGTTCACTCAATTCGATGCAACAGGAATATACTAAAACTAAAACCGCCCTATGTTTCAAATTTTTAGTAGAATCAATCATCATAAAGACGTCCTCCTGATTTAAAACATCAACTTTTTTTACAATTTGTTTTGGAAGGTTCTTTCGATAAAGTACAATGCTCTTTTTATGTATGTGGTTGAAATAATACTCGGCTACTTGCAAAAACTGAATAATTAAACTTCTAGAATCTTTTCTGCTTATAAGAACTTTCACATAACTATTGATTTCAGATTCTGTCAACTCTAAAGGTTCCGTTGCAGGATAATATTTAACTAAATCCAACAACCGTTTTGTGTATACATCAACAGTCTTATAATTAGAATATCTAACTCTAAGGTACTTCCTGATTTCTATTTCAACTTTTGCTAAGTCTACCATCTGAGTTTTTTAAATGAACCACAACGTATATATAACACGCCTATGCGTGTTATTTTAATTCACATCTTTAATATAAGAATCATATGTTCCTAAGAACATTCCAAATGTTTGAAATATTATACAAATAACCCATATCCATCTTCGGGTGCTTTCAATTTTTTTTATTTGATTCTTCTTATTCCTGATTGTTTCTTCTAGTTTGTCAAACTCAGACATTGCTAGTGATGAATATTTTTTTTGATACTCGAAAAAATCTTTAGGTTCAGAAATATTTTTCCATTTTTCCCACATCTCATCTTCGTCAATATCAAATTCTCCTTTAGCGGACTTCATGGAAATAAATAATGAATTTAGGGCAAATTTACTTTCATAGATATAATCTGTTTTGAGCCTTTTTATAATTTCATTATCTGCATTAAGAACTGATACTACAGTTGCAAAATTTGAAGTAATTCCAGCAAATTTATACCAGTCAGAAGCATCGGTAAGGTTATCACTCGCTACTTGTCTATAATGTTCAAAATCATTGATTTCACTATTGTAATTAGAAATTCTATTATCAAAAATAATAGGTGAAATAGCAAATCCCAAAAAACCTATTGCTAAGAAGATTCCTGATACTATTAAATAAATATGTTTTGTTTTTTTCATTTATTATTAAGTAGTTAAATCGAAATTTAAAATTACACACAACGTAAAAGTGTTTTATCCTTTTGTTTTTAAAAGTGATGTTATCCCTCCATATAAGTGAGCTAACATCAACTCTTCAAATTCAACATTGAAAGTACGAAACAATAATCGCTTAACAAAATACTAAAGCTCCATTGAGATTGGCAACAAGTTGCTAAGCATCTCGAGATGCTTAGCAAGTTCTCAATTGGTAAGGTCAATAATTTTACTTTGAAGTAGTGAAAACAAAAAACAAAGCCTTAAAAGCTTGCCAAGAGACAAACTTTTAAGGCTTTTATAATGTGTTTGTGTAATTTTGTTGGGATGTGGAGGGGTTAGTTTTGTTTGGCTTATGTTACTTTATCTTCTGTAGCCATAGATCTTAAAAATTCCATTACTAAATTCATATGGTATTGAATGTTTTATCAGACCACTTTCAATAAATTCAGTAAAATCCTCCATTTTTGGTTTTACAAGTCGTCCTACTTTAATAGTTTTTATTGGATTAATTTCTAACCACTCTATCAGATTAAAGCCCTCTCTCTCAACCTCCTCCCACCAAACAGGGCTAAAAAGTCCATTATTTTCTAAATCAAAAACATACTTAATATTTACAGGTGGATTAAAATCTTCTCTCTGGGTTATCTCGGAGATAAGCTCTTTCCATTTTGTATTATTCATGCATGAGCTGAGCTGGTTATTAGTTATATATTTTTCTAGAAAATCATTTTTCATTTTCCGCTGTCATTATGTCGTTAAGAAAACCCGCGAGTAAAAACTTATCATCTAAGAGTGTTACTCTTTTTTTCAATTCAGAGAGTAATTCGGTCAACGAAATCATAGGTCCATATTCAATTCCCTCTGGATTATCAGGGTCAATGCTACAAAAATCATAAATACTTTCAATTCCTTCACCGTGCTCATCAAAAACCTCAACTATAAAGCTGTAATAACCTTCCTTGTCTTTACCAATGGAAATAAATCTATGACATTGCAAATCATCATATTTGAATGTACCTAAATACTGCTCAATCACCTTTCCAGCATTAATATATGGTTCTATTTCATTTTCATTTAAGTATCTCATTTCAATTCTCAGTGGTCATTTGCAATTAAGCCTAACTATGATGTGACAAGCATCTGCTTGTTATTTTATATATATCTCCTTATATCTTTGGACTTTGAAAGTACGAAACTATAATCGTTTAACAAAATACTAAACCTCAATTGATATTGTAGTAAAAGCTCATTATTTTACTTTGAAATTGTGAACCCAAAAAGCTAAGCCTTAAAAGCTAGCCAATAGTCAAACTTTTAAGGCTTTTATAATGTATTCGTGTAATTTTGTGGGGATGTGGCGGAGGTCGTTTTGTTGGCAGATTTTCTTCTCTTTATAAACTTGGGAAAGCACTTAATCTAAAATAGATTCGATTATTACCAATACCAAGATGACATACAACATCATTTTCCAAAATCCAGGTATGATGAATTGATTCAATCCCTCTTTCTTTCATTTCTTTATAAAACACATCGTAGTCACTGAACTCAACTTTTTCATTTGATACTATATCATATGGAGAAGAAGCTGTTTCAGTATTCACAAAACTAGAGTATGGTAATTGCTTAAAATTTTCTTTCACCAATTTTGCTAAATGATCGATGCTTTCAGGAAATTCATTCTTAAAAACAGCTTCCCCATTGATTTCATCCAACAAGGTTTGCGCAGATCCGTCGCTATTTTCCTGGTATTGTCCGGTTAAACGAACTTTATAATTTCCGCTCAAAGTTTCTATTTCAAATTTTGGTTCAGAAAGTATCGCATAAGAAGGAATATAAAAACGATTATAATCTACCGTGAAGTTCTGGATAGGTTCTCCAATATAACCTATCAATTCAGTAATATCTATATCCTCATACACCTTTTCTGAATCATCCTTAGAACAACTCATGATTAACAGAAAGAATAGCATTGCATACAATAAACAGTTAGGTCTATTGGCTAATGGTTGATTTATCTTTGTCGATTTCATCTATTTATATTCTATACACTTTTCAACAATAATTGCTACTAACATAAAAGTGCTTTATCTTTTTGCTTGTATTTGTATTCTCAATTGTTCCTAATAAAACGATTATGAATTTCGAACAGAATGTGACTCTTGGTCATTCCATTATTCCCTTCATTATTTTTTCACGATACTGTAGAAAGCTTGTTATTTCCTTTTATATGAAATAATTTTCTCTGTATTATAGATTATTGCTGTACGAACTCTGAGTTCATCCTTGTTTAATTCTTTAATTTTCCAAATACCATATTTAGAGTCTAACCTATCCGGAAAATATATAAAATCATTTGTTGTATTTAGCAGCCATTTTCTTCTGCTGGTTCCATAATACTGTCTATATTCCAATGAGTCACCTTTTATTTTCAAAGCATAATCCGATTCAATATCACCAGAAAAATCTTGTGGCTTTAAAGGGCGAGGTGGCTCAGGAAAATCCCCTTGCTTCACTCTATTTCCTATCCACACTCCTTCAAGGTTTCTAATATCTCGCTTATTCTTAATTTCCTGCAGTTTAAATTTCTTATTTTTAGTATAGTAAGCCGTCAGGTTGATCTCATCCTCAGAGCTATTATTAATCAAAAATGGAGTTGGAAACATCATGTCTAAAACCAAAAAATTAAACGATTTGTAGGTTTCAGTCCTCCATCTATTAGTTCTATTATTAGAATAAGCATTGTTTCCAATGTCAAGAAACAGACTGTCGTTTATAAAATCAATTGAATCGACATATTGAGGACCTGTAAATGAAAACGCCTTGTTTCTAAAACTTGGTATTGGCTGTTTATTCACCTGAATCAGTCGTTTTAGCACTAGGTCTACTTTATATTGATGCTTAAATTGTATTACCAAACTATCTTTTGTAATGGTTTTCAGAGTAAAACACATCGTATCAATACAAAGTTTATTCCCTTTCAATTTGTAATTAAACTCTTCAATCTCACCATAATCGGGCAAACTTGCATGATTGAACGATTTTATCCATAATTTATCTTCAGAAAAATCGTACAAAGATCTTATATGTATAGGAGAAATATCCTTTTTAGGATATTCTATTTTATAGGCAAGCATCCAAACGCCTTCAAGAGATTTTTCCGATTTAAATGATCCTAAAAGGATGAAACATAAGCATAGATAGTAGATTTTCCTCATCAATTTAAAATTAAGTAAATACTTAAGCAATGAATCTACAAAACTATAAAGGCTTAACAAAATAAAAAAGCCTGAACTATCAGTTCAGACTTTATCTTTATCTTCTAACGCAAAATTTTCTCCATTTTACGTCCTTTGGCTAATTCATCAATCAGCTTTTCAAAACGTCTGCATTGTTTATACACTTCGAATTCATCTTCTATTTCTTCAATTCGATAACCACAAACCACCCCTTTAATCATGTGTGCATTGGGATGGATTTTTGCCTTCTCAAAAAACGTTCTAAAGCTTACTTTCTCATCGATAAGTGATTGTAATTTTTTTTCATCAAAACCAGTAAACCATTCTATTACCTGGTGGAACTCTTCTTTTGTCCTACCATTTTTTTCCAATCTATTCCAGTAAAGGGGGTAAATAGATGCAAAGATCATATTGGCAACTTGTTCATTTTTTTCAGCTGTAACCTTCATATTATTCTTGATTTAAAATTGGAGTTAGCTATGTTGTAACAAGGATATAGTTGTTATTTTTATATATCGCTTAAAAATATATTGTTATCATTCAAGTTTGAAAATACAAAACTATAATGATTTAATGGTTCTATATGAAATATATTGGGTAAGCAAATTGATTATTCTATGAAAAACAATTATCCTATGATTCTTTCTTTTACTATTTCTTTGCTCAAGCCGCATGGCTTTTACTTTCTCTATTGATGAGAAAGTAAACAAAGAATCTAGGGCGTGTAAGCTCAAACTACTTCTACTTGAAAACATTAAGTTCGGCGGATAAGAAGCTTGCCCTTCCAATGCCCATCAAGCTAACTCAAAGTATTTTTCAACATATAAACGACATAAATTGATGAACTACCTACTTTAAATCATACAGAGCCAATTTAATAAAATACTATAAAATGAAAAACCTGAACCAGTGACTCAGGCTTTTCCTTTTTAAATTTCATGAATGGTAAATTCCAATTTAAAAATTACTGGTTAGTGCAAGAAAAGAACTTATCGCAATCAGAAACCAAAGCAATACACCTAAAACAAAGCTTTTGAAACCAGCTTGTTTTGCTTCGGAAAAAGAGATGTTTGAACCTATTAGAAAAAGAGCGATGACCATTCCTCGTTTGCCCAGCCAATTCAAGTGTTCGTAGCTAACCGCATTTGATGGAAACAAATAGGCTGTAAGAATACTGGCTACAAAAAGTCCTATAAACCAGGGAATTTTAATTTTTCCGTTTGCTTTATCCTTTTGGGTGAATGCAATAACCAGCGATAAGGGGATAATCCATAAGGCACGTATTAATTTTACCGTTGTTGCAACCTCTAGAGCTTTAACACCATAAGTTGCTCCTGCCCCAACTACCGAGCTGGTATCGTGAATGGCAATTGCAGCCCAGGTTCCAAATGTTTCCTGACTCATGTTAAAGTAATGACCTAAAATAGGAAAAATGAGTAAGGCAATGGCATTCAAAATAAAGATGACCACCAAAGAGAAAGAAACCTGATAGTTCTTCGCATGTAGTACAGGAGCAACAGCAGCAATGGCACTCCCACCACAAATGGCTGTCCCTGCCGATATCAATAGTCCAATTTTGGATTCAATTTTCAGAAGCCTGGTGATTAATAGTCCCACACACATTACGAATACCACAGATATTGCCGTATCGATAAAGCCAGTTTTGGAGGCAGAAATCACCTGGGTTAAATTCATTCCAAAGCCCATCAGCACAATGGATGCTTGCAGTGAAAAGGAGGTGTATTTTGCTATATTATCATGTTTCAGTCCCATTAATGATAAGACAATACCTAAGCCCAAAGCAAGGGATGGCGAAATGAAAGGCATAAAACACAGAAATAGTATTGCACCGTAGATCGTTTTGATTTGTTTTTGATTTAAAGTCATATTTTAGTCCATTTGTTCGGAACAAAAATATGTTTAAGCTATAGCTATATCAAATACAATATAATTATCAGCAATAACTAAAAGTTATAATGAGAGAGAAAATCCATAAATAATTCGGTGATTGAAGTGTGGTGTCCTTGTCGCAGGGCAATTCGGAATTTTCGATTCATAGAGGTATTCTTAATCCCTATTTTAACGATTTCTTTTAATCGCAATTCCTTTTCGATAGATTTCTCAGAAACGAGTGCAATTCCATCGAAATCAGCCAGAAAGTTTTTAATTGCCTCGGTACTTCCCAGGTGCATCACTATATTGAGCTGATCTAAGCTAATGTTGTTCTTTAGCAAACTGTGCTGAATCACCTGAAGTGTGCCTGAACCTTTTTCTCTGAGTACAACGGGCAATTCCTGCAGATCGGCTAAGGAAATCAATTTTCGTTTGGAACATACGCTATTGCTTCCGCTTACTGCAATAATTTCATCGTCAAGAAAATCTTTATACTGAATATCGGATTGAGAACTGTCATTTTCAACTAAGGCAATGTCTATTTCATTTCCCAGAAGCTTTTGCTCCATATCAAAGGAGTTGCCGTTTAGCAAATAGACCTCAATTTTAGGATAACGCTTGTAAAAAGCAGCGATAACCTTAGGAATCAAATATTGTGAAATGGTTGAGCTGGCACCAATTCGAAGTGTTCCTTTGAAAGAATCATTCAATCTTTCAATATTAAATTCCAATTCTCTATACTGTTGCCGAATCTCGTTTAAGTGATTGTAGGTAAGATTTCCAGCTTCTGTCAGGTAGATTTTATTGCCTTTTCGCTCGAACAAAGCAATGTTTAATCTGGTTTCTAACTCTTTAATGTGCTTGGTAACTGCTGGCTGACTGATAAATAATTCTTCTGCAGCTTTTGAAAAGCTTAAATTTTCTGCAACCGCTAAAAAAACCTTATCTCTGTAATCCATATTCTTGGTCCTGTTAATCTTTCCTATGTTTGCGAGGCAAAATAAGCCTATGCCTTTCGGGATAAAATTAACAAAACAATTCCCAAATGAAAAAACAGTACTTAGACCTTAATTATACAATTTGACAGATTGACAAATACCTAATTCCACTTACTTAAACAATCTTAATATATATGAATTATTCCAAACCAGAATCAATCACTTGCTTTACCTCTTTGCTCTTCAGCTCATGATATTGTTTCTTATCAATTAGCTGCTTTAAGGTAAAAAACACTGCAATAATTAAGGGAAAACAATTTAAACCCAATTGATAAAACTGATCACCCAATTCATTATTCTTTGTCCATTTCTGGCTAATGAAAAATACTGTAACAAAGATACAAGTACAGCCTACAATCAGTAAATACAAATAGGTTCTGCGGAATCTTTTTTTGGATGCAAACAGTTTTTCTTCCTTTTGGGAAATCTGCGTTACATCACCCATACTGCTAAAAGCGAATGCAATTCCCATACATAAAACTCCAAAGCCAACATCGTTAAGGTTAGGTTCAAAATAAGATCCCCAAAAGATGTAATAAATAGCCAGTATACTAAAAGGATACTGCACATATTGCATGTAGTGAAATAATCTAATCATTTTTAAAGCTTATAATATTGTTTTTCAGATATCAAGATAAATCTACAAAACAAAATTAGCTTAACAAAACATTTAGATTCCAAAACAGTCATAAGCACCCTTAACAATTAGTAATAATAAAAAAGCTGCTCTTTACCAGAAAGAACAGCTTTAAATTTTGAGAGAAAATTTAGATTAAAATCTAATTTTTCTTTAATCTTCTATAGCCATTTTCACTTGATAGAAAACACAATCTATAGTATAACCAATTACCAATGTATTTACTTTTTTATTGCCATTTTCCCCATTAATTGACCACACATTCTGATTGTCAGGAACAATACTGGTATCATCGTAATTAAATGTATGATCTTCACCCGTATTTTCATCCTGAATGTACTCAATGTTTGTATTGCTAATTCTATCCTTCAAAGGTTCAACATCGGTAATGGTAACCAATTCTCCACCTCGATAATACTGCCATTTAACTTCGATATCGGTAATAACACCAGTTGCATCAGAATTAATTTTTATTGCTGGTACAGGAACAGAAATCTTATCATCTTCCAAAGGCAAAATAGAATTTAAACTGTAAGATGCCAATTCAGAACCCGAAGTTGTTTGCATAGACCATTCTCCAGCTGGAATATCACCTTGTAGAAGATCTTCAGAGGTCTCACCACCAATAAAACCCATAAATTTGATTTCCGATTCAGGATCGAATGCCTCACCAGAAATAGGTGTTTCAGCATTAAATGTTTCTCCATTACCTCTTGCAACTTCTGCTGGTGGATACAAATTCATTTTATTTTCCAATTCTTTTCCCCATGCATAAATCTGATAACCTGCATAGTTTAATTTATCAGCATCGATTAATTCATCAAAAACCAAATCTGATGAAAATACAAAACCAGGGCTTGCAAAGTTCTTAAAACCTGTATTTGTAAAGTTCATATAGGTTCTGATATGATCATCCAGTCTTGAAATCTTCTGAATCAATTCAGTTTTACCTTCAACAACACTTAAGTCTGCAATTGTTTTTTCTGCTATCAACAAACCATTGTCTGATGAAGATGGAACGTTACCCAATTCAATAATGCCACTTAGATAACCTGAATTAATAGTTTCCCAGTATTCTTCATCTCCTGCATCGATACCAACCAAACCTTGAACTTTGTTATTTTCCATTAGAAAGACAATAAACTCGTTACCTTCCTCAATATCTAATGTAAAAGCACCGTCTTCAGCAACTTCAATCTCTGTGGTAATCATACCATCAGCAAAGTTATCCACTGTAAATTTTTCGGTATATACTACCAGAAGTTTTCTTGCTGACTCCGATGAAGATTTACTTCCTACCTCAGTTATCTGTCCTTTAAAACGTACTTTCCCTTCAGGTGCTACTTCTTTAGCCTGAACAGTAATTTCGCAAGTTTTAGAAACTTCGCCATCTCCTGATTCAGCTGTAATAATAGTAGTTCCTTCTTTTATTGCTGTAAGTAAACCTGTAGTGTTAATTGTAGCTACTTCCTTATTGGAACTTGACCATGCAATTGTTTTGTCGAATGCATTTTCTGGTAAAACAGTAACATTTAACTGTTGAGTTGCACCTTCTGTCAATACCAAATTTGTTTCTTCAAATTCAATAGAACTTACTTTAACTGTAGCTTCTTCATTATCGTCATCACATGATACTAATGTAAAAGCACATAATAGGCATAAAGCCCAATAGAGTTTTTTGCACATAAAATAGATTTTTTAGATTATTTCATGTAAAAATATAAAATATTATTTTGTCAAACTCAATTGTATAGTAACAACTTCTACCTCACAAATAACTCCCTTTTTCCTTAATTTCACACTAAACTATATTCCAGCCACTTATATTGAATAAAGATGTCATTCCTTTAAAAATAAATTTATTCTATCAAAGCTAAACCAATAATCAATCCCTGTGTTTTGATAAATATATATCACTACTCAATAGTTAACATTGTATTTTCTTGTGAAAAGAGAGTCTTACTATTTTCTTTTTATATTCTACAAGATTATATTTCCAATCGTAAAACACTATCAATAAGATCATTTCTCGCCACAGTATATTCCACCTCTAATATTATCAAAAGCAATAAATATTTAATTTGGAAATAACTTCCATCTTACTATTGAAAAAGCAATTTACTTTCTGATCCATTGCCAAAGCAAACTGGCGCCAATTGCAATTCCTGCTGCCAAACCATTAAATAGAAAATCTGCAAGATCAAACACTCTGTTGGGGATCAATATCTGAATGCATTCATCAAACACGCCAATCGTAAAAGAGATCAACAATGCCAGAAAAGCGATTTGAATACTCTTATACTTTTCTTGATATCGAACAATTAATGCTCTATGAATAAAAACTGTGAGTACTGAATACTCAATAAGGTGAGTACGCTCTGCCAGTCCTAAACGAAGAAAAAGCATGAGAAAAACCGCAACAATTCCCAAAATGGTAACTGTATCGCTTTTACTTTTCTTCCTTCTAAAAGTATGTAGAATTATAGTAGTGCCAATCATACTCATGCAGATAATAAAAATAAGTGCCTGCATGTTTTGGTTTCCCAATATCTTCAACAATGGATACCCTAAAAACAGACTCGATACTATGGCAATCCAAACCAGCAAAACGTATAGCCACAGTCGCTTTTCATGAGAAGATTTAAATAAAGGCATAATTTTATTTTTAGCTCCCTTAAGATACTGCGCAATTGCCTATATGTCAAATTAGTAATGTGGGAAATCGAATTACTTTATATTTGAAATTACGATTTGACAAACTTACTTTCTATTTGATCCAAGTATTTTTTTCGTTTTTCATCAGAATTTTGCTTTTGTATATTCAGACTAATCCACTTTCTGTTTTTATATCCCATTTCCCAAAATGTACCTAACATCAAGGCTTTCTTAATCGCGTTTCCAAAAATAACATGATAGAACAATCATTTACGATTTCTTATTCTACTTAAGGATACCGATGTAATTCCGAGATAGGAAGCAATATAGTGTTGAGGAATTCGATTGAAGATATCAGGATTATGAGTGAGTAGCTGCTCGTATCTTTTCTGAGGCTTCTCTTTAATTCGTGATAAGAACAGTTTTTGATAGGTGATTAATCTCTGAAAGATATGTTGATTAACCAATTCCTTTGTTTCGTTAGAACCATTTACCACTCTTTGAAAATCTTTTTTACTAACCACTAAAATTGTACTGGCTTCAATTGTTTCGAGACTAAACATACTTGCTTGATCTGCCCAGAAACTTTCTATTGAAGAAACAGCATCTCCCTCAAAGAAAAACTGGAAGGTAACATCCTTACCATCATTATTAAAGCACAAACGCAAACATCCTTTTTTTATAAGGTAGATCTTATTTGACACCTCTCCTTCTCTTAATAAAGTGAGTTTAGCAGGCAGCTCTTGTTCAGTTGCCACCTCCTTTAAGCGATCCCATATCTTTGAATTGATCCTCATCAAAAAAATGTTTTTTAGTTCTCTTCCCCTTTTTCAAACAACTGATTGATAATTTCTATGTTTTCATTCTCAATCTTATCAAAAATCTCGCGCTCGAAATCGGCAAAGCCCTCTTTATCCTTACTGTATTTTATTTTTCCCTTTTCAAGATAGTGAATGAAATCACAGAGATTGGTTAAGGTTTCTATGATATGAGAGGTCACAATAATGGTTTTGCCATTCTCTTTTAAGCGCAGCAAAATCATACGGATAATTCTGCAGGTTTCAATGTCGATTCCATTAAAAGGTTCATCAAGAATAAGTAAGGGTTTATCTTGTTTTAATATCCCCAATAAAGCCAATTTCTTCTTCATTCCTGTTGAGTATCCATCAATGATATGATCCAATGGCAAATCGAATAACAAATTCCATTTCTCAAGATCAAACTCCTTATTCGAAAACAAGTTGAGATACTCTCTTCCTGTTATGTTGGAATAAAAGAAATTCTCAGTGACCAGATAAGCCAATGATTTTTTATTGATCTTATTCCCATCATTCAATACCTCACCACTATCAACATTTTTTAAGCCAAACATGCTATTCAATAGTGTTGTTTTTCCAGCTCCATTTAAGCCCACAATTCCATGTATCATTCCGTCTTGTATCAACAAGTTCAGATTATCAATTACAGGTTCATTCTTTCGGTAGGATATGTTAAGATTCTTAATTGTAATCATTTAAATAGAAATTGAGTTTATCAATTGATTTTAAGTAGTGACGAATGGTTAACAGCCAAACCAAAGGAATAAATACTGGAATAAAACAGCCTAAAGCACCAAAAGCTCCGAACATTTGCGCTGCCGGAGATTTTGTGTTCGGTTCGTAAAAAGCATATTTCGTTACAATTACATAAATATGCAGAAATATAAAAATTACATATTCAGCTATAGGAATGTACCATTTATCGAAATGGAAAATGAGAAACATTAAAATAAGAGGAGTTACCATTATCGAAAATAGGATCAACTGCCTTTTAACTTTTAATAGCAAAAACTGTTTTGCGTTTAATTCGTGCAGTAATAATACTTGATACGATTCACATTCTTCATAAAAACTGAAGGTTAAAAATCCCAAGATAAAAATGGTAATTGGTACTACTCCAATACTAAATGAAGCAATAAGAGCAAACATCCAAACGATACATATTGTAAAAAAATATTTTCTTATTCCTGCTTTCCACTCAAAAGAATCGGCTGGAATTGCAGCTTGTAAACGACTGTTTAAAACTCTGTGTTTAGTTGTTATATCGAACAATGACACTAATAATATTCCAATGCATAATTCAAGAATCGATAGCCATTGTAAGTGAATTAGCAATAGCGAAAGTACAGGAACAGAAAGAAAAACATATTCAAATAAAATCAATCTCTTATGATGTGAAAAATGACTTTTTAGAAACAACTTATCTCCTCGTTTTATATGAATTGATAGTAATAATAAAACAAATCCTACACTAATAATCTGAGAGTACAATTTATAAGAAGCATAAGAGTATAAAAGAGATCCTACAAAAAAGAGTAAACCGCATAAAAACACAGAACGAAACAAACCAATTTGAACAATTGCTCTGTGAGCTTGCTTTACTCTTATCAACATCAATGCTTTTACCATGTAGGAATTATATTATTTATTGTGCCCTAATCTACAAAACATTTACCTGGCAATAAAACAATATTGTCATAACAAATTGGCGCTTCGCCCAAACCCGACTTCATTGGTTCATTAAAAACTTAATTTCAATTGTATTCACGATTTCCGTTTCGCTACAATTTTTGGCTTAATCCAAAAAACTGAAGCAAAAAAGATCAAGGCGCTCAAAAATAAGCCACAAACTCCTATTATTCATTAGAATATAGAATTTTTGACAAAATCGTTTGGAACGACATTGGCAATAAAACTATAATTCCAATCCCTAAAACAAAGTCTGCAGAACTGGTTTTAAATTTGCAGGTGAAGTTTTATGCAAACAAATCTGATTGCATTTATTAAAACTCATAAAGACTTGTATTTCTTTGATTAATGCATGAGTAAAGGCTTCAATCTTTGATAAATTGGGTTCCAAAACCAGATTATTGATATTCAGGATAGATTTCTTTCTGTCGGCTTTGCAATCCATTCGGGCAATCAATTTTCCATCCCACAATATTGGCAAGGAAAAATAACCATATTTACGCTTTGCTTCAGGAACGTAACATTCTATTTGATAATCGAAATCGAATAGTGCCTGCATGCGCTTTCGCTGAATAAGCAAATTATCAAAAGGTGAAAGAATCTTTAGTTTACTTCTTGATAAAGGCTTATTCAACAACTCAAGAGAAGATGGCAAAACAAAATAGTTCGTATCATTTACTTTAATCTCCAGTACTTCTCCATTTGAAAGCATTTCCTTTAAGGTATCAAGTACAAGAGTCTTGGTGTTTTTTAATAAATAAGACATTTCAGCTGCTTGACCTAAACCATTTGCCGCCAAATATCGGGTAATTAAAAATCGAGTATGCTCCTCTTGACTTGGTATTCTGGTATCAATTCCTTTTGGCAATACTCTCTCGGTAAGATCATATACTTTATGAAAATTCACCCGAGAAGGAATCATGAGATCTCCCTGCATGAACAGATATTCCAAAGCACGCTTGGCAGGCTTGCTTGCCCAATCCATATTTTTTGCTCCAGTATGCTCAAAATCTTTAGCCATTAATGGTCCTTCACTCTCAATTCTTTTTAGAACTATGTTTATCATCTTCTCATCCCGATCGTACCAATGTTTCTGTTCCCCGCTTGCTATCGTCTTTTTTCTGGGTAGGCTAAATCGGTAATCGCGCATAGGCAAATAGGCTGCCGCATGCGACCAGTATTCAAATACTTTTTTATCGGCAACTAATTGATCCAAATGGGAGTTTTGATAGCGTGGATTGCGGTTCCACAAGGTATGATGATGAGCTCTCTGAATCACCGAAATGGTATCTATTTGTACATAACCGAGATTTTCAATCGCCGATAAAGTAGCTTCAATTGCACTCCCACTTTTTTTTGCCGGTGGCAATTTCTGTGATAACAATACCAGTTTTCTGGCTTCTTGCCTGGATAGAGATTCTATTCTTTCGGTCATGTATATCTTTCATTATTCAGTTCATGAATCTACAAAACTTAACGCTTTTAATGAAATGATATCAATATTGTCCTAATAAATTGGCGCTTCGCCCAAACCCGACTCCATTGGTTCATTAAAAACTTAATTTCAATTGTATTCACGATTTCCGCTGCGCTCCAATTGTTGGCTTGATCCAAAAAACGAAGGAAAAAAGATCAAGGCTGCTTTTTAAAAAACTCCCACAAAAATGTGAGAGTCTATTTTATTTATAATCGCTTTTATCCGTAAAATCTTACTCTTCTTTCAACTGGTAAAAGACACCTCTTTCCTGTTCTAATTTCAGAATTTGATTTTTGCCATCTAAAACTTTTAAACATTTACTTACTTCCTCGTTACACATTCCTAAAATGGTACTTAAATCTTCAAGAGTGCAAGGTCGGCGCGATATGGTTTCTAAAATCGCATTTTCTATATCCTTACGATAAGATAGCTCCTTATTTTCTTGCTTAGGTTTAGCAATAATTTCAACATTATCCAGCTGCCAAAAATTGATCACTCCTTGCAATTCATTTTGAGTAGCGCCTCTCAAATTAGCAACCGTTCCAGGTCTATCCAAGGTATTTAACTGAACTGAATCGTGCTTAATTTTTAAGATTAGTTTCTTAAGTTCTGTTAATTCATTTTCACTATCATTATAGCCTGGCAGAATAAATACTTCCAACCAAATTTTGCCTTTGAACTCATTGCAAAAATCGATTAAGCCTTTAATGTACTGTTCAAAATCTAAATCCTTATGTGGACGATTGATTTTTCTAAAAACCTCTTCGGTTGCGGCATCTAACGAAGGAAGAACAAGGTCAACATCCATCATTGCCTCTCTTACCTTTTTATCATGAAGCAATGTTCCATTGGTAATTAAAGCCACCGAAATCCCCGGATTATCATGTTTGATAAATTGAAGTATCTCTCCCAGATTCTCATTTAATGTCGGTTCTCCCGATGCTGTTATTGTAATGTAATCGGGTTTAGGATTATTCTCTAGGAAGTGTTCCAATTCAGCTTTTATTTTATCAGCCTCAATATATGCCTTTCGATCAACTGACAACTTGGTAGTTTTTCCAACTTCGCAATAAACACAGTCTATCGAACACACTTTTTTAGGTACTAAATCAAGTCCTAGAGATATTCCTAATCTTCTCGATGGAACAGGTCCAAATAAATACTTATACATTCTGCTAATCTTTTACTTTATCAAATCTGTTGGCAAAGTTAATAGCTTCTAATTGTTTCTTTAATTTAATGACTAGTAATTCAAAAAAAACTCTCAATTGTAAAAAATACAGTTGAGAGTTCCAATATTATAAAAAACAATATTTGTTAATGCATATAAGTACCATCAGGCAATACAGTAGGTAGTTTGTATCGTGAGTCGGTTAAGACATTATATATTTCTGTATCGCGATCTTTCACCAGTTCTTTAGTATGTAATTTCCACTCATGACCAATTTCGTTAGCTCTGTTTTCCTGAGCTCCTAAAATTGAACTCATTGCCCAATAAAAATACTCTACTGTTTGGCAATCTGCATAGGTACAAGTTTCATCATCGTATGTATACCAAGCATTCTCAGGATAAGTAGTAGGTATTTTCATAAATTGTCCGCCTCTAGCAACATCCATTGCATTCGCCAATACAGTTCCAGCTTCTAATCCAAATACTTCCGGATAAACCTGACAGTGACCTGCAAAGTTGATCAAATGCCAAACTTCTTCTATTGCAGCATCGAACTCTCCTTTTTTCCCATTCTTTACAAAATTTGGATTGGTTTCTGCATTACCCAAATCTTGACCCGCGGCATCATCAGGCATGTTTATATTTTCCATATCCGATTCTGCTGCCCACATGAATAGGAAAGCTTTTTGTTTTTTCATGGAAGCCAAAACCTCTTCATTATCTATAACACCATCTTCATCATTATCCAGATATTGAGCCATTACATTTGCTGCATGCAATAATTTTAAATCATCAACTGCTTTTACCGCGTAAATAGGGATTCCAAAAACATCAACTTTTCGATTAACTCCTGTGAAACCTTTATCATTATTTGCAACTATTTTAAAGTTTGGATCATTTCCCACTTCAACTGATTTCACTTCCGAATCATCACTATCTTTCGAACATGACACACATGCTGTCATCAACATAATTGTTCCCAACACTACCATCGAAATTAATTGTCTCATACATCTTGTTTTTTGAAATTAAACATCAAACCGATTCAAACAACCGGTCAACAAATGAACGTTCAATTTTGAAAAATAGGTAATCAAAAGAGTCCGATTGCTTCTATTCGGACTTTTTAAGCAACAACTCGTACTGCTTTGGAGTGATACCTTCCATAGCTTTAAAGGCAGTGTAAAATGTAGATTTTGAATTGAATCCAGCCTCTTCAGCCAATCCTTGCAAAGACAAATGTGTGGCTTTTTCAGATTCAAGTAGAATTTTGAATTCGTTTACCCGAAATTGATTGATAAACTGGTAAAAGTTCTGATTTGACTGTTGATTTATTAAGCGGGAAATCTCTTTTTCGTTTAAATCTACCCTATCTGAAAGGGATCTTAAATTTAATTTAGCTTGTGTAAACAGCTTTCCTTCCTGAATCTTTAAGCAAAGTAAATCGTATTTTAAGGCATCCTCATCAGCTTGTTCATCTATCTCTTTTTCATTTTCCTCATCTTTTACCAGAGAAAAAAGTTTCATTTTAAAAGTCTCTGATTGCGAAAATCCATTGTGACCAATCCAAAACACAGCAAAAAAAGTTAAGACAGCAGATGCTGCAGCAAAATAATCGATTACAAATTCATTTTGGAATGCGATAATATCTTCTATAATCCACAATACATGAAAAGCAAAAAATATAAACACAATCACTTTTATCCAATGTAGTGACTTATGCTCGAGTTCAGAATAAAAATCATTTACTTTTTTTCGATGTGATTTTAAAACGGAAAGGATAAAAACCAAAATACTAAGATTAAATAGGTACTCGAAGTAAATAAAAGGCTGCAAATCTAAGCCAACAAAAAATAATATATTCTGAATTATTCCTGCTAAAAACAATAAATAAAACCATGGCTTATTGTTACTATTCATTGTTTGATGAATGTACAACAATAAAAATGGAACCGTAAATAATGACGTTTGAACAAGCCAAATATCTCTGTCGATTATTGATTGTGTCAACACATCGACAACCTCACCAAACAAACACAATAGGACAAATCCTAAAAACACATTCGCTTTTTTATTCTCCGATTTAGAAAATAGAAACAAAATACCTAGCATCAGAGCCATAGACGCTGTTAGTAATTCGATTGCTGATATTAAAGTAAGTTCCAATTGTAGTGAGTCGGTCATCTATTTTTATTTACCTATTCAACTCCCAAATCTAGAAAATATTTTTAGCAGCTTCGTTTCTTTTCAAAATCAATCACAAACATTAGGAGACTTTTAACCTCTAAGTAAATTACATTTATAGTTAGACTCAATTTTGCCTTAGCCCTTCCTTTTTCGTAAATTGAATAATGCACAGATATTCAAAGAACAAATCTGTTCTTTTGAGCACTTCTGATCCTTTACCCCTTCTTTTTTCTGACAATCTAAATTTATTCCCATGAACCTTCTACTAATTTTAATCGCAGCCATAACTGTACTACTATTTGCAGGTATAAGAATCATTTTTGAATACAAAAGAGCCTTAAAATTCCGATTTGGGAAATACATCAAAATACTAAATCCAGGCTTTCGTTGGATTATCCCAATTGTTGAAACGGTTAATATTGTTGACATTCGCGTTATTACAATCAACATCGATTCCCAGGAAGTAATGACTGAAGATAATGTTCCTTGTAGCATAGACGGTGTAGTATTCTTTCAAATTAACGATCCCGAAAAGGCTGTTTTAGAAGTAGAAGAATACAAATTTGCAATTACCCAATTGGCTCAAGCTGCTTTGCGCGATGTTTGTGGAAAGGTTGAACTGGATACCATTTTATCGAAACGAGAAGAAATGGGCAAAAACATCAAATCTATTGTGGAGAAGGAAACTGCAGTTTGGGGAATTGTAATTATCGATGTGAAAATTAAAGATATTCAATTGCCTGAGAATATGAGAAGAATGATGGCGAACCAAGCCGAAGCAGAACGATCTCGCAGAGCCAGAGTAATTCTCGCACTAGCTGAAGAGGAAGCTGCAGAAAATCTTCTGGCTGCGGGTAAATTGATTGACAAATCACCATCGGCAATAAAACTACGATTGTATCAGACGTTGGCAAACATTGCCTCTGAGAAAAACTCAACTATTTTGTTTCCTTTTCCAGAAGAAGTTTTACCGAGAAATACTAAAGAAAAACCTAATGATTCTATCGATAAAAAGTAAGTAGAATAATTTGGGACAAATATAAATTCCAAAAATAAGATACACTAAATGCTTATCTCTATTGAATTAATTTTTGTCCCACAATAACCTAAATTTCTAATTATTCTGTTTTAACCACTCAACACGTCTTGAGTCGGGCAAGTGTTTTATTCTGAAATTTTCAAAAATAGCAGTAAACCCATCACCATCAGGACTAGCAGCCATCATACCAACTTTAACCATAGTGTTATCGGGAAAATATACAATATTGCTCATTTGATAATTCTTTCCATCAAGAGAATAAAATATCTCAACAGCATCGAGTTTTCTTTTAGCCTTTATCCATACACTTTTAGGTTTTTCTTTTAATGTGATCACACTCCATGAACTAAAATCAATGGTATGAACTGTACTAAAATTGTATACTCCATCTACGTATTCAATACCGGTTTTAACCCAATGATTTTCATCAATTCGTAACATTAAACCCATTTGATCAAATCGAGTTTTGTATTCTCCTTCAATTTCAACAATTACTTCAAATTCACCACCTCTTTCTGTATATAGAAAAGGAGCATCATTTACTGTAAATCCATAATGAGTTTTATTCCAATAATCAGTCTGAGGCGTCACTTCCATAGTTAATTTACCATTGTCTATACCCCATGAATCAGGTTCATTAAACCACTGCATTGCTTCCATTTTTTGAGCAAGTACAGAGGTTGTATACAAACTAATTAAAAACAATATAACTGCTAATTTTTTCATATCAATTAATTTTACTTTTAGAATTTTCTAATTTTACAAAATTGAAGTTTTTTAGTCGACAGGACAATACTGAAAAATAACCATACTTTACATTTGAATGGAATTAATAAAAAAAATAGAAGATCAATTTGCTCAAGAAACTTTCGATAGTAAGGATATCAGAATTTCCAAACTCAACGAGACAATACAAACTATAAAAGCATTTGTAAACATAGACCAATCAGTTGCAGTTTTATCCGATCTTGCCGAAAACAAGAGTCATATAATTGTTGGTTCTTTTGGTCGATATTTGGGAATGAAAGAATCAGAACATATTATTATTGATTCCATTTGGGAAAAGGAAATATACAATAGAATCCATCCTGATGATATATTTGAAAGACACCTTCTTGAACTGGAGTTTTTTAATTTTCTAAAACAATTACCTCCTAATGATCGTTTAAACTACCATACTTCCTGTCAAATTAGAGCTACGAATCAACAACAAAATTATCAATACATATCACATCGAACTCAGTACGTGAAAAATAGTAGTAAAAATGGTCTCTGGCTTGCAGTTTGTCTTTACAACTATTCATTTGAAGATGCTCCAGCTAACAACATTAATGGTAAAATCAATAATAGTAAAACAGGAGAAAGTTTCGATGTAACTACTTATAATAACTGTACCGAGCTTTTATCGCCAAGAGAAAAACAAGTATTAATCCTAGTTCGTGATGGGTTTTTAAGCAAAGAAATAGCCGAAAAGTTACACATAAGTATAAACACTATTAATCGACATCGTCAGAATATACTACTTAAATTACAAGTAAATAATTCATTGGAAGCTGTACGTATCGCTATTAGACTAAAGATTATATAATGAACTGTATTAATCTAAAAATCCCTCAACACGATTTTGTTGAGGGATTCTTTTAAACTAACTTCTATTTCTAATTTATCTCTAATATCATTGCAGAGCGAGCCGGAACTTCAAAACTCTCCTTCAATTCAAATGTTTTGCCAGTGATAATATCTTTAGCAGATGTTTTACCACCTAGCATTTCACGATATCTATCTGTAGCCAGTTGAACTGCTTCTGTATTCTTGTTCAGGATTACCATTACTTTTCCATTATCGGTATATCTAAAGTAGGTATAAACTCCAAAATCTGGTGCATAGTGCATCAATTTACCAGTATGAATGATTTCGTTATTCTTTCTCCAATTTAATAGCTTTTTAAGAAAATCCTGAGCGTCTTTCTCTTGCTCACTTAATCCTTTTCCAGTAAATGCGTTTACTTTATCGCCTTCCCAACCACCAGGAAAATCCATGCGTAACAATCCATGATCACCACCCGCATCGCTGTTTGCTAAAACCTCTGTTCCATAATAAATTTGAGGTATTCCCCTCATAGTAAGAAAGTAAGTCATTGCCATTTGATATAGATTATAATCTTTATTCAGCTGATTAAAAATTCTGGCCATATCATGATTATCTGGGAAAATCACTAAATTATTAGGATCTGGATATTGAACATCATTTACTAACATTTCATACAATCTGATTAATCCTGTCCCCCATGTATCCTCTTGTGTCAGCCCTTCTACCAAGGCATTCTGCAATGGAAAATCCATTAAGCTTGGCAAATTGGAATCGTATCCATTCTTATTTACCTTAGCCTTTTGCCAATATGATACAATAGCAGGATTTGTACTCCATTCTTCACCAACAATATTTAGGTTTGGATATTCAGCTAATACTCTTAAGTTCCACTCTCGTAAAAAATCTGCATCTGAATAAGGATAAGTATCCACACGTAAACCATATAAATCGGCATATTCAATCCACCAAATGGTGTTTTGAATCAAATAATTTGCCATGAACTCGTTGCGTTGATTCAAATCAGGCATGCTTTTCACAAACCATCCATCCGAAAATTGTTTTAAATCCTCTTTCGATGCGTACTGATCCTGAACGGTAGTTCTCTTGTGCGTGCAACTTGTGAAATTCCCTTCGTTATTAATCCAATCTTTGGTAGGGATGTCTTTCATCCACCAATGTCCAGAGCCACAGTGGTTCAAGACAATATCCATGATGATTCCGATTCCCTTATCTTTTCCCAATTTCGATAGTTTGCGATAATCTTCGTTTGTACCAATGCGTGCATCAATATTGTAGAAGTCAGTTATCGCATAGCCATGATAAGATGTGGTTTGACGGTTCTCCAATAAGGGAGTAGACCAAATAGAGGTAAATCCCATATCGGCAATGTAATCCAAATGATCAATAATCCCTTGGATATCTCCACCATGGCGACCATTTTTCTCCTCACGATCCAAACCTTCCAATAATCCTTCTACATTATCGTTACCCGGATTTCCATTGGCAAAGCGATCTGGAGTAATTAGATACATCACATCAGCAGGAGTAAAACTTTTGCGTTCAGCCGAAGCATTTCTTCTCTCTTTTAGCTGATAGTTGTATTTTACTTTTGTTTTCTTTCCCTTTTTAAAAAGGATATCAAAACTTCCCGCTTTCACGTCCTTAGCCAATTGTAAATCAACAAACAAGTAATTGGGATTCTCTACTTTGTTAATCTTTTTAATACTTATCCCAGGATAAGTTAATTCTGGCACCAACTCAGAGATATTTTCACCATGAACTAATAATTGCAAATTTGGATTTTGCATGTCTGCCCACCAAAATGCAGGCTCCAAATGATCTATTTTGTGTTTTGTTGAAAAAGCTAGATTTCCTAATAACAACACACTTAGAAATACTAATACTACTCGTTTCATATAATTAAAATATTTTATTCTATTTCGTTCTGTTCGAATACAATTTACGTTGAGTACGAAAATGTACTGACAATTAAAGAAAGTTACTCATATCTAGCAAATTATTTCCACCGAACACCTCTTCAAATATATGGATAAACTCTTAAGAAGATCGAAACCATATGTCCTCATAAACTTGTGTTTGGTAATAGTAAATCTGCATTTAAAACTTTTCGCTTTTCTCATACTTCCCCTATTTACCTTTAATTTTCTGATAATCTATATAATATTTCAATCGAAGCGAAAGGCTGTTAACCTGGTCTTTACCAAACATACCGGAAAAATTATCCCAATAATTTCTATCAATACGAGAATTATTCGCCTGTACACTATTTTTCCATGCTAATGTTAATTCACTTCCTGGGGCAAACTCCCAGGTATAAATCATATCTAAATTAAAAGAATTGTAGTTAATATGGTTGTGATTTTCGTATTCAGATTGATCTCTCATTGAGCCATTATCATTCAGCAAATAACTCTCCTTGTATTCCACTTCTGACCAATAATGCCTCGCTCTCAAACTTAAAGATGCCTTCTGATTAAAAATCCAGCTTGCTTCCAATGTATTGGTAAAAGTATTGATATCACGATTGACAAAATAGATCTCATTTGTTTCCTCGTTATAATCAGCAAATCCCAGGCTATTCTTATTCAGTTCGTAATAGAAATAATGCTTAAACAAGAGTTTATCACTCACTCGTAATTGAGGAGTAAGCTCTAGCCAATAGCTAGACTTACCAAATGTTCTTCCTTTCCAATATGCAATACGCGTATTTATAGCCAATGATTTTCGGTGATCGGTATCATGAGTTAAGCGAAGCCAAAAATCGGTAGGCTCTTTATACTTTCTGCCGATAACACGCGGTTCGTAATAATCATATTTTGGAACGGGCGTCAGGCTACCTTCCATAGTAATAGCCGAATAATTCTGAAATACTAATTTGCTTTGCCCGTACAATTCCAATTTTGAAAACCGATTTGGATGATACAAACTATTATGAGTAATACTTACCTGATTTGTGAACTCATTTATATTGCCAAATGGATGATAATTATTGTATTTAAGAACTGCGACATTGCTCTGTTCATTGTTCTTTTCAAGATATCCCATGGCATTGGGATCAAATTTATGATCGATGCTTTTATGTATTAAATCAAACTGAAATTTTCCTTTGATGCGTGACAATTGCAATTGATAACGCACACCATATTTATTAGATTCTTCCTTTTTATTTTGACTTAAAGCCGCATTTCCCGAAATAGCATAAACACCGCTTTTATTTGTGAGTTTGAATTCTGTAGCACTAACCATCGAACGATAATCATCACTAGGATGTAGCATGTGCGTATTCGCCAAACTTAGGTAAGATTGATTTCCCAAAGATTGATCTAAAACAAGCATATTATAATTGGCTATTCCCTGAGTCAAATAGTTTCTTGTGGTTTTGCTCACCGTATCCTTTATGTGTGCATAAGTTTTCTTATTCACAGCATTTATGAAACCTATTCCTAGTCCTTTATTGGTTCTACCAGATATTTTAACGGCATTTATTAATCTAGTTTCATTAGGATTTTCTGTTATGATTTCATTTTGCTGTAAAGATTCAGAAACCAGTTCTTTATTAATCGGTTCTCCACCTAAACGACGGGAATAAAATATATTACCCTTGTTAAAAATCTCCGTTCCCTCGGTAAAAAAAGATCGCTTTTCATCGTAGAAAGTTTCAAATGGGCTTAAATTCAATTCCATATCATCGGATTCTACCTGTCCAAAATCAGGAATTAGCATCATATCAAGTGTAAAACTCTCATTAATACCATATTTTACATCCATTCCTCCCTTAAAAGACCATGAATTGTTTTTACTATTACTGCTAATATAAGACGAAACATAAGGACTAAACGACAATCTGGTTTTGGGTTCCACTCCTTGGATTCCATGCAATTCTCCTGCCTGATTCAACCAGCCAACAACATCTTTATTTACAAAATTCCAGGTAATACCTTCATTCTTGCGCTTAATCAATCTAAAGATGTTCATTTCCCAAACCTGAATATCCTTTTTTGGAAATCGAAGAGCCGAGTAAGGAATTCTCATTTCAACAATCCATCCTTCATCACTTAATCGCACCTTACTTTTCCAAACTGCATCCCAACTTTTATTCATACTAGCAATTGTATTGTGTGAATCCATTTGAATTCCTGAAGCTGACACCATAAATTCCATAGCTGTTCTGCTGTCATTCCAAGGATTAATTTCTATTGAAAACAGGTCGGCGTTTAGTTGATCTCCAGCATCTCTCAATCCATACTCTGTAAGAATACTATCCGGAGCTGAATCGTAAAGCATGGCTCCAACATAAAGCGCATCATCATCGTAAATTACTTTTACAATGGTACGTTCACTTGGTTTCCCACCATTTATAGGACTTTGCTGAATAAAATCTTCAATAGAAGGAGCATGCTTCCAAGATTCATCATTCAATTTAGCATCAATTTTTGGAGCTTGGTTACATCTTGATGTTTGAAAAATTTTGCGTTTGTTTTTTGCATGAACAGGTGAAAACAAAGCACAACATAAAATGATAATAATAATAATAGAGTATATTTTCATAAGATTAGTTAGATTTTCATAGACGATGACAATTATATCTACTCCAAATGAATCCTACTAATCCTATTGACCAACAACTTTATGTCTATGCTACTCCGTTTGCATTTGTATTTTAAAACGCACCAATTACAATTCATGTGCTTCGTCCTTGTAAACATGCGTTCCATCCATTCCGAAAGTATAAAATCAATGAATAGTTGCAAAATATTTTAAAATACCTTACATATGTGTATTAAGAATTGACCTGTTAACAAATGCAAATCATAACATCGGACAACAAATGGCTTTCCATTATCATTAATAATAGAGCCGTGCAACACCTTTCTTATTGGATTATTTTTGTACTGTTCTTTGCTTATGCCTGGGGAACCTATGATGCTAATTACCTAAAGACAATTAAGGTTGAACTGATTAATCTTCCTGTAAAAATTGTTCTTGTTTATGGTGTAATTTATTACCTGTATCCCAAGTTCTTGTTCAACAGAAAGATTTGGCTCTTTCTGTTCTTCTTTGTAATATTCGTTTCTTTGGCGGCAGTTTTACAACGTATAACAGATAATCTAATTATTGTAGAATACTTTTTCCCGAATTGGGAAAAAGCGCCAACATTTTCCTTTTCTCAAATCGTTAGAAGTGCTGTTAATCTTGGATCCGTTTTGGTTCTTCCAATGACTGTGAAAATAATGGAATATCTGGCAATGGTTCAGCAAAACGAACAAATACTTGCAAAAGAAAAAGTAGAAGCAGAACTTTCTTTTTTGAAAAATCAGGTTCAACCTCACTTCTTATTTAATACGCTAAACAGTTTATATTCTTTAATTCTGAAAAAATCTGATCAATCGCTTGATGTGGTTTTAAAATTATCAGAATTATTAAGATATATGCTTTATGAGACCAATTCTACCCAAGTTGATTTACCGAAAGAAATTGACTGCATCAAAAGTTATCTGGATTTAGAAAAGATTCGCTATAGTAATCGAATAGATCTTAGTTTGAATATTTGGGGAGATATCAATACCAATAGAATTGCTCCTATGATTATTCTACCTTTTTTAGAAAATGCCTTTAAGCATAGCACAAAAGGATTCGATGGACAAGCATGGATTACGGTAGAAATTGGCATTAAGAATAAGGATTTAATCCTTAAAATTGAAAATAGTATTCCTAATTCAAGTTCTGATCAGGATTCAATAGTAGGAGGAATTGGTTTGCAAAATGTAAAAAGGAGATTATCTTTAATTTATCCGAAACGACATGATTTAAAAATCGAGAGAACCGAAGAAACCTACTGTGTTCACTTAAATTTAGAATTGTAATGAAGATAAAATGTTTGATTGTTGACGATGAAGATTTGGCTCTTGATGTCATTGAAGAATATATAAATCGAATTGAATATTTGCAGTTGGAAGGAAAATGTAAAAGTGCTGTTGAAGCCTTATCAATTTTAAACAGTAAACAGATTGACTTACTTTTCCTTGACATTCAAATGCCGGGCTTAACGGGTATTCAATTGCTTAGAAATATATCTAATCCGCCAACAGTTATTTTCACAACTGCTTATTCAGAATTTGCCTTAGAAGGATTTGAATTGGAAGCACTGGACTATTTAATAAAGCCTATTCCTTTTGGCAGATTCATTAATGCTGTTAACCGATATTTCAAGCTCAAAAAGCATGATTTTAGAATCCCTGAAAAGAAAGAACAAAACACTACCGATCATCCATTTGTATTTGTAAAATCAGAAAAAAAAATGGTGAAAGTTTTTCTTCATGAGATTTTATATATCGAAAGTCAGAGAAACTATGTGTCGATTTATCTGGAAAATAAGCGAGAAGTTGTAACACTAAATACAATTAGCAATATTGAAGAAAAACTGCCTGAAAGTAGTTTCCTAAGAGTCCACAGATCATTCATTATTGCTATTGATAAAATTGAAAGCTACACGACAACAATAATTGGCATTAATTCTCAACAAATTCCAATTGGCAGAAACTACAAAAATATGGTGATGAGCATTCTGGAAGAAAACTCTATCGATTAAATCCTATAAAATAGTTATTAACAGAAAAGCCGCTCTTTGAGCGGCTTTTCACTGGGATATCGGTTTTCCGAATAATCGGAAATCGGTTTTACTAAATTTATTTTACATACACTCTGTATTCCCAAGGCTTTAATTCCACCTCAAGTTTAGCAGCTAAATCGTGCTTGTTACCATCTTTATAGCAAGCATAATTTCCTTCGTTTGCTCCCAATTCAAGTGTTGCTTTAACAGCATTTTTACTTAGATTCAAAATCACAACAACTTTGTTTCCTTCTGCTTCACGGGAAAATGCAAAAATCTCTTCGTTCTTATCCGATGGTATACGAACTAGTTTTCCACCTTTAACACCATTCTGAAGTGCTTTATTGTTCTTTTTCAAAGCAATTAACTCTTTGTAAAAAGAAGCCAATTCCATATTTGACCAATCGATCTCATCCTTTTCGAAGAATTTCAAACGCTTGTCCATTCCGGCTTCTTGTCCACTATAAATTAATGGCATACCTGGCATGGTGAATGTTAAAACAGCAAAAGTTTTTCCACCTTCACCCATTCTCTCTTTAACAGTACCATTCCATGAATTCTCATCGTGGTTGGTAATAAAGTTCATTATATAGGAATCAGCAGGGTAGATAGTATCAACTTTAGCAAAGAAAGCTTCCATATCGTTAGCATTCTTTTCACCTTTTGCAACGTCGTTCATAATATGGTGGAAATCCCATCCATATCCCATATCAAAGGCATTCTCTAATAGTTCATGTCCACCGTCTTCAGCCAACATAAATACAGGCTTAACAGCGTCTAATTCTTTACGAGCTTTTTCCCAGAAATCAGTTGGAACCATACCTGCAACATCACAACGGAATCCGTCAACATCAGCATTCGTTATCCAGAATTTCAAGGATTCTGTCATGTACTTGCGCATGTCTTCGTTATCGTAGTTTAAATCTGCAGTATCAGTCCAATCGGTTCCTTCAGGAATTACAATTTCACCTTCTTCGTTTTGAGTGTACCAATCTTTGTGCTCATCCATGATCACATTATCCCATCCTGTGTGGTTAGCCACCCAGTCAAGAATCACTTTCATATCCATTTCATGAGCCTTCTTTACAAGATTTTTTAAATCTTCCATAGTTCCAAACTCAGGATTCACAGCACGATAATCTGCTACAGCATAATAGCTACCCATGCTACCTTTTCTGTTCTTTTCAGAAATAGGATAAACCGGCATTAACCAAAGAATATCAACACCCATCTCTTTCAAACGAGGCATGTGTTCTGCAAAAGCATTAATGGTTCCTTCAGGAGTATATTGACGAATATTAACCTCATAAATATTAGCATTTCTACTCCACTCCAAAGGCTTTTCAGCCTTATTTTCTTCAGCTACAGCTTTAGCTGCTGGCTTGTTTTGGCAACCCACCAAAATTCCAGCTAAAACCAAAAAGCTTAAAATAGTCTGATAAATTCTTTTCATTTCTAATAATTTAAATGATTAGTATGTATGATGTTTTATTTTTTAGATTATCTCTAACAATAGAATGTCAAAATCAGTGTCAATTTTTAATTTTCCAGCTTTTACTTCTGCAACTTTTCCCGAGTAAGCATCACACAGTTTGGTTCCATCTTGTAATGATTCCATTGGAATTTCTTTCATCCCTTTTTCAAGATCAAGCGCAACAAAAACTTGATCACTGATTTCTCCTTTTTCAAACGATCTATGGAATACATATGGCTTTTCAGAAATCATTTTGTGCATTCCTGCTCCAACTGCCGGATGATCTCTTCTAAACTGTCCCAATTTTTGCCAGTGACTCAATACTGCTTGTGTGTGCTCATCAGTTTCTATCTCTTCCCAGTTCATAAAAGAACGCAATGTTGCATCTCCAACTGTTCCTTCAATAATTAATGGGCGAGCTGATTCATCTCCATAATACACTTGAGAAGTACCAGGTGAAAGCAATAGTTTATTTGCACATACAATACTATTTTCTCTTTTCTGATCGAAAGGTGTTCCATCATCATGTGAAGTCAGGTAATTTAAAATACCATATCCTTTTAAATCCCCTTGTAGAATTTCAGAGTACTTGATAAACAGCTCTTCGTATGAAGATTGAGCATCGTATTTGAACTCAAAATTGATTAAATCGGTGAAGCCATTTCCATAATAGTTCACTTTCTTGTCTCCAAAATCGTAAGCAAATTTATTACTGATTCCATATCCATACACTTCGGCAACCGAATAAAACTCATTGCTATCCAATACTTTATCAGGATTATTTTTTTTCCACAATTGGAATGCATATTCACATTCTTTTCTGAAATCAGCCCAAACAGATTCTTCTGTATGCTTTACCGTATCGGCTCTGTAACCATCTATTCCAAACTGAATAATGTAATCGCACAACCATTTTATCATGTGATATTTTGGTGTTCTTGGATATCCTGTACGAGCGAAGAATTCATCTAATTCTTTCATTTCCTGCTCATATCTTCCTTCATCTTTCCACTTTTGCGCCAAACTAACTGGAATATTAACTTCCTCGGTACTTTCTGTTTTTATATCCGGTAAATTACTGGTTAAAGTACATTCTATAGTAGTTTCATAAGATTGATAAGTACAAGTTGGTTCAACTCTTACCCACTCATTTTCCCAGGCTGGATCTTTTTCTGTTGCAGGACCAGTATGATTGATAACCGCATCCATCACAATTCTAATTCCACTGGCATGAGCTACTTCAACCAATTCAGCTAAATCTTCCATACTACCAAAATTTGGATCCAAAGCAGTCCAATCTTTCGCCCAATATCCGTGAAAACCATAAGTATTACCCGTTCCCTCATCAACTGAACCATGAATTTGTTCGGTTACAGGAGTAAACCAAATCGCATTAATTCCTAGCTTGGTAAAATAACCTTCTTTAATTTTCTGAGTGATACCTTTGATATCTCCTCCTTCGAATCCTCTTAATTTACCTGTTGGCAATTCTCGTTCGAAGTTCACATCGTTTGCTGTTGTTCCGTTATTAAAACGATCTGTCAGCAAAAAGTACAAATTAGCTCCTTCCCACACGAAAGGCTTCTTAGCTGTTTCAACTTTCTTTTCCACTGTCGAACAAGCCGAAAGTAAAAATAGTAATGCTGCAAAAATGCTGAATCCTTTAATCCTCATTATTTCGCTAGTTTTATAGTGATTGATTGATTTTTTCCTTCTTCTAATTCTCCACTAAACTGAATAGTTTTAGTTTCTTTATTCCATTCAAAATCGATGGATTTCTTATCCAATTTAATTTGCTTGGGTTCTTTATTGATGTTGTGAATCGTCCAACTTATCTTCTTATTGATAGACTGGTAATTTGCTCCCATTTCTGTACTTACATTCAAAACAATTTTCGATTTTGAAGATTTAGACTCAAATTTCAACAACTCATATTCCCCTTTCTCAAATGCATTTGGAGTTTCTCCGTTATCATTGTATAATTTTCCATTTGCTGATACAACTGAAGGTTCGTAGTAGTAATCTACATTCATATCTTCCAATGAATAATCTATCGTATTTTTCATTCCTTTTTTTGTAGGAATAAAAGACCCACCACGAACAAATACCGGAATATGATCTTCTTTCAGGGCAATTGTATACGATTTTCCTCCTTCATATTTTTTATCCGAAACAAAGTCGAACCAAATCGATCCGTTTGGAAGATACACCTCTTTTTCTTTTAATCCCGCTTCCGTTACAGTAGACACCACAAAGGCATCTCCCCATAGGTAAGTATCAGAAATATGCAAAAGATCTGTATTTGATTGTTCTTCGAAGAACAATGGTCTCATCAAAGGCAATCCTGTTTGATTGTTCTCAAATGCCAATGTGTAAATGTAAGGCATCAATTCATATCTTAATTCGATTGATTTTTTTGCCAATGCTTTTGTCTTAGGCTCACGAAAAACAGGTTCAGATGGAACTGCTTCCTGTGCATGAGGACGGAAAATTGGTTGGAACACTCCATACTGTAACCAACGTGTGTACAATTCATCATCCAAATTATCGCCTGCAAAACCACCTAAATCGGAATGCATGTAGGAAATTCCCTGTAATCCCATCTGTAGGGATATTTCAGTTTGTGGTTTCAGTCCATCCCACGATCGACTCACATCCCCAGTCCATGGAACCATTCCATAACGCTGAGATCCTACAGCACCAGCTCTCATCAAAATAAATGGTCGCTGATTCGTAATCTCTTTTTGATAGCCATCATGTACCAGCTTTGCCCAGTAATGTCCGTAAATATTGTGAACTTCATCGGCACTTCCATTTACATGTTGCAACGCAGAAGGATGAACTTCTGGCTCACCAAGGTCTCCCCACCATCCGGCAACACCTTTATCGGCTAATCCTTTATAGATATTCCAAAACCAATCAATTGCCTCAGGTTTAAACACATCAACCAAACCTGTATTTCCAAAATAGAAATCATAAGTATAAGGATTTCCCTTTGTATCGGTTCCCAAAACCTTGCTATCTACAGCTTCCTGCCATCTTTTTGATGTCGTTAAAATAAATGGCTCGGTAATCAGAACGGTTTTTACACCCTTAGTATTCAAATCTGAAATCATTTTTTCCGGATTAGGAAAAGAATCACGATGGAAAGCAAGATTACCCATCTCGCCTTTCATCTCTTTACCGAACCAAAACAAATCCAGGATTATAGCATCAACGGGTATAGAATCTTTCAAAAACTGATCAATGGTCTCTACCGTTTCTTTCTGAGAATGATATCCAAAACGACTTGAAAAGTTACCAAAACTCCAACGTGGAAGCATAGGTTGTCTTCCTGTTAGATTAGTAAATTCATAGATGAAACGTTCCCAAGTATCAGAAGCAATTACCTGATATACTTTTCTTCCACTAATGGTTTCGTATCGAAGTGTATTTGTTTTTTTGCTGTCTAAATCAAGATAACCTATTGGGGCATTATCGAAATGCACCGCATATTTTTTAGAAGAAATAACAACAGGCATCGTATAATTCATCAACTCAGAACGTGTTCCATAACCATAGTGAGCTCGGTTATACAATTGCAATCTGTTACCACGTCGGTTCATTCCCAAAACCCTAGCACCACCACCAAACAAAACCTCGTCGTTTTCAATGGTAAAATCTATATTTTCGGTACTATCGGTTTTTACGTATCCTTCTTTTTCTGATAAGAGTTCATTCCCTTTATAAAAGTATTCGATATTGAAAGGTGATTTCATTACAACAACCACTATACCTTTTGTTTTATAAACCAACTGATTTTTCTTATCAGACAATTTTGCCAACTGATTGTTAGGCTTTAAAACAACTGCATGAGATTCTTTTACAAATTTTTCTTCATTAGGAACAAATGCCGTTTCTACAATGTTTTGATTGTAAAATTGAATCAGATATTTACCTTGATTGGTTTTTACCAACAAACCATTTTCTCCCACCGAATGAGATTGATAAACTCTTTGGCTATTTTGAGCCTTTACAGTCATCGAGCCAACTGCAAAAACTATTAAAACTATAAGCTTTATTACAATTTGATTAATTCTAATCATATTCAGAGATAAATTGTTCTGTGATCCAAGATCACAGTATGTGCTAATATTTGATGTTTATTCTAATTCTAATATTAAAGATGTGTTTGGAGTCAAAGTGATTTTCCTTGTTGATAAATCATACTTTTTCTCACTTAAAATATCCTCTCCTGTACTGAAATTCTTTAAACTTTCGGAAAATCGATCTAAACTTATATTCTGTGAAATGTCACCACTATTAATCACAACCATTACCGTTTTGTTTTCGTTCGATCTAAAATAAACGTAAACATTGTTTTCTGGAATGTAGTGCATCAATTTTCCGGTATGGATGACTGGATTATTCTTCCGCCAATTCAATAATTTCTTCAAAAAATTAAAAGCTTCATTCTCTTTTTCGGTTCTTCCTACCTTGTTAAATGCATTTCGACCGTCACCATCCCAACCTCCGGGAAAATCGATTCTCATTTTACCATCACCATCACTTTTCTTTCCTTCCATCAAGATTTCTATTCCAGAATAGATTTGAGGAATTCCACGTGTAGTCATTAAAAATGTCATCATGAGCTTAAACTTTTGAATATCTCCCTTTAAAGTTGACATGATCCGATTGGTATCGTGATTTTCTGAGAATACCAACAAATTTTCTTTGTCTAGATAAAGATAATCCGAAGCCAAACTTTTGTAAAGTCTCACCATGCCATTCTCCCATTCCTGTTTCTCAAGAAAAGCTTTTTCCAAAGCAACAAACAATTGGAAATCCATAACGCAAGGCAAATTCGAATTGTATCCATCGGCATTTAGAGCATCCTTTTGCCAATAGGCAATATCAGCAGCAGATTTATACCATGTCTCTCCGACAATATTCAAATGAGGATACTCGTTAAGCAGAGCTTTTCCCCATTTGGACATTCCCTTAGGATCATTATAAGGATGAGTATCCATACGAATTCCATCCAAATTGGCATATTCAACCCACCAAATGCTATTTTGAATTAAGTAAGTCATCAACAATTCATTTTGCTGATTTAAATCGGGCATGCTTTTATCAAACCAACCATTCGAAAATTGAATTTTATCCGCTTTAGAAGCGTATGGATCTTGAAGTGTAGATTTTCGGTGATTTGAATTCATATATTCATCGTGCACATGAACCCAATCTTTTTGTGGCAAATCATTCATCCACCAATGAGCTCTTGCGCAATGATTAAAGACCATATCTTTAATCAATTTAATGCCGCGTTTTTTACATTCTTTGGACAATTGCAAATAGGCTTCATTACCACCATATCGAGCATCAATATTGTAATAATCTGATATTGCATAGGTATGATAGGAACCTCTGGCTTCATTATCTTCAAGCAATGGTGTATTCCACAAGGCAGTTACTCCCATTTCTTGAAGGTAATCAAGATGATTGATGATTCCTTGAATATCACCACCATGACGTCCATCGTAGTTTTCACGATCAAGTTTTTCAGTCAATCCTTCAACTGAATCGTTTTCAGGATTTCCATTAGCAAACCGATCCGGCATCAACAGATAGATCACATCTGATGAATCAAATCCTTTACGATCAGCAGAAGCCTCTTTTCTCTTTTTTAATTCGTATTGATAGACTAGTTTCTTTCCTTCTTTATTCACAAAGGTCAAATCGAAAACTCCGGGCTTAGCCTTCTTTGTAATCAACAAATCAATAAATAGATAATTCTTATTCTCGACTTCCCGAATACCCTTTAATTCAACTCCTGTAAATGAAAACTCAGGTTTATACTCTCCAATTCCTTCACCGTAAACCAATAATTGTAGATTTTGATTTTTCATTCCTGTCCACCAAAACATAGGTTCCAGCTTCTCTATTTTAGTTTCTTGTGCTAGTGCACCTACAGCTAAAAAAGAAATGAAAAGTAAGGTGAATAAAAATTGTCTAACTGAGTTCATACTTTAAAAAACTATGATTTAAAAAATCAGGATAAGAGATGCTTCCCCTATCCTGAAATTTCATTACTAATTATTAGGCATGTTCGATTACCAAACTGCTCTCTTTTTCAATTTTATATTCGTCATCCTTAATGAAAATGCTGATATTTTCACCTTCTTCGTTGATAACGCCAACACCTTCATCCGAAACGGTAACATTAATCAAGTTCCCTCTGAAACGAACTTTGAAAGAGTATGATTTCCATTCTTTCGGAATCAATGGGTTCAATACCAATTGACCATTCACAACGCGTAACCCCCCGAATCCTTCAACAATCGACATCCATGTTCCAGCCATACTTGTAATGTGCAGACCTTCGTGAACCTCTTTGTTGTAATCATCCAAATCGAGACGAGAAGTTCTCAAGTACAAATCGTATGCTCCTTCAATATCACCAACTTTTGATGCAAGAATTGAGTGAATACATGGCGAAAGAGATGACTCGTGCAATGTTCTGGGCTCGTAGAAATCGTAGTTCTTCTTAATTGTTTCCAAATCGTACTGATCTTCGAACAAATAAATTCCCTGCAAAACATCAGCTTGCTTAATGAAACATGAACGCAAAATTCTATCCCATGACCAATGCTGGTTAATTGGACGAATTGCCGGATCAAGATCAGCAGCTAAAATTTGCTCCTTATCCATATATCCTTCCTGCTGCAAGAAAACACCTGTTTCCTCATCAACCGGGTAGAACATATTTTCAATAATGTCATTCCATTTTGAAGTTTCCGTTTCAAAATCGAATTTCAAATTGCTCATTATCTCACCGAAACGAGTTGCATCTGAATCTTTAACAATTTGCATTGCTTCC
>Ga0209272_10000237_pt1 | contig 55925 bp, 72 predicted proteins | sample tdDd002_FD_187125 | JGI IMG/M metagenome (GOLD analysis project Ga0209272, IMG submission 187125) | Marine sediment microbial communities from the Atlantic coast under amendment with organic carbon and nitrate - tdDd00.2 (SPAdes)... | ecosystem: Environmental > Aquatic > Marine > Coastal >...
TAACCACCACACTATCACCCATGTATGATATACATTAAACCTATACGTATAGGTTTAATGTATATCATACATGGGTGATAGTGTGGTGGTTACTTCTATGTATGTTGCCGTCTATGTATGTTACGACTATGTATTGTATTGTCTATCATACATAGTCAGATTTGTGTTGTTGTGTTTTGATGGTGGTGGGATTATCGATTTTTATGGTTATTTAACGTTAGTTGGAGTAAATAGTTATTTTTGCTAGGTATGGTCAAAGGTTCTTGAGTTCCGGTTATAGCCTAATGCCACCACAGCGCCCTATTTATAGATACTTTACGGGTTTTACATAGGAACAGCATGCGGCAATGGTAAGCGTTACCCTGTTTTGACTTACGCATCAGGTTTGCTCTTTAATGCTTGGTTTGCGTTTTTATTTATTTTTAATCTTTTTATTGACAACCTGTATTTAAACGGTAAACTTGATTAAAAAATAACACTAATTTGCAAAGGGATTACCACATGCGCTTAAAAGACACTCTCACTAATGCCTTGAACAACTCGCAACAGCTGGCTCGACTGGTAGAAGAAAGCCAGTTCGGTAGCTCTGACTATGAAGGTAGGATGATCAAACGCCGCTGGGGTGTTGGTGATGCAGCTAAACTTGTTGGTGTTTCTAAAACAGCCATTGATAAAGCTGAGAAAGAAGGTCGTTTGCCACCGCCTGAACTGGGTGAAAATGGCCGTAGAATTGGTTACTCCATCTATCAAATAAGTGAAATGCGTGACGTATTTAAAACGGCCCCACATCGTCAAGACGGTGACGAACCTTTGGTGTTATCGGTGTGTGGCCATAAAGGTGGAGGATGGAAAACTTCTGTCTCGGTTCACTTGGCCCAATGGTTAGCATTGCAGGGTTATCGCGTGTTATTAGTTGATCATGACCCGCAAGGCACAACAAGCCTCTATCATGGCTATACACCTATGCGTGTGGCTGATGAAGATACCTTGCTGCCTTTCTATCTTGGGGATGAAGTCGATTTGTCTTATGCTATTGTGAATACCTATTGGCCTGGGCTTGATTTAATCCCATCTAACCCTTCTGTTGATAGAATTAAGCTTGAACTGCCTAAACTGTCTGAAACAGGTCAACTAGATATTCCGCATCACTTAATACTGCAAGCAGGGCTTGAAACCGTTAAAGATAATTATGATTTTGTCATTGTTGACGGTACACCAGACCTATCAGACATCACTATTAACATGGTATTTGCCGCTGACTTAATCGTTTGTCCTACCCCTGCCATTTATGCTGATTACATTAGTACCAGCCAATTTTTTAGCATGATGCTAGCCATGATTGAAGATATTGACGATCATGGCTTTGAGCCTGAGCTCAAGGTGCTAATCACCCATTTTGATAGTGGTGCACATCGTCAAGCTGGCATTATGGATAACTACATCAGGCAAACATGGCCTGGCATGGTTTTTAGTAATAATATTCGCAAAACTGAAGAAGTACCCAAGGCACAGTTAAAAATGCGTACTGTCTTTGAGCAAGCCTCGAGTGAGCGCTCAAACCATGGCGCCTATAAAAATGCATTAGCTATCTTTGAGCCAGCCTTCACAGAAATACTTAACAATCTGGTATTAACCCGCTGGCCATCAAGAGGTGAACAATAATGGCAAAGTTAAAAGGCTTAAATTTAAGCACCGATGATTTAGCGAAAGAGCTGTCTAAAAGCAACACTGCTGCTCCAGTAAAACAGGTGGCAAGTATGCCCTCAGTGAATCGCGTTAAGGTCAGTCGTGGAGATTACGGCAACACCAATAAGAAAATGGTTCAAGGCAAGATGATCACCTTTACCTATAAAGTGATTGAAATAGGTAAAGTTGAGCAGCAAACCAGTGTTTACAACCTTAATGAGCGTGATCAGGAATTACTGAATCATCATGGTGTCGCTGATATTTTAGACAGCATTAAGAAAAACAGAATCAATGATTTTGAAGTGTACGCAAGACCTGTTAAAGGTGGTCATGGCTATGAGTTAGCTGATGGCTCCCGAAGGCGCCGAGCTTGTATTTTAGGTAAAGCGGCTTTAGCTATGTGGGTAGCTGATTTAACTGATGCCCAAATGGAGCATTTAAGCGAGTCTGGCAACATGCACAAGCAAGCTTCTGTTTATGAGCGTGGCCTAGTGTATGAGCGTTGGTTAGATGAAGGTCGATATACTAGTGCCGCAGAAATAGCACGCGAGCGAAAAGTTGACCGTAGAACGGTTGGCCGTTGTTTAAATGCTGCCAAATTACCTAAATGGTTGGTTGAAGCATACAGAACGCCAAACGATATGAGTGTTGAATCAGCGGGTAAGCTCCATGATTTAGTCACTAAAACAAATATTGATATGGACGTACTAAAAAAACGGGCTGAAAGCGGTAAGCTGTTTTGGGAAAGCCACAATTATTCTGGCGCAGAAATTACCAAACGTTTAGTTGCCCCTGTTATTAAACCGGGCGAACAAAAGCAAAAAAATAGTACCTGGTTAATCAAGGGCAAAGCAAAAGTCACCAAAAGCAAAGACAGTGTGAAATATGAATTACCGGCACTGGATGAAGTGCAACAAAGTAAGCTGGATGATTTTATCAAAGGATTACTGAAGAAGTAAATTAATAGGCTGCGCCAACAGCCTATCAACCGCCTTAGCGCCAACTAAGGCAACATAACTAAAACTGCGAGGAAATAACTATGTCTAATGCACAATTTAGCACATTGAGATCAATGCCACTAGCAAAACTAATTTTGCTACCTTTATTTATTCGTGAAGACTTAGCGAGTAGATACCGTTTTTTACAGCAATTTAATAAGTGAATAAATTCATTCTTTCAAATACGGACATCAAAACGTAACTATGTTAGCGCTTAAACCGACTTGTTCTAGTCGGTTTTTTATTGTTACTTTTTTACACACGCGTGTGTAAAATGCTTGACTTACACACGCGTGTGTATATAATAAGGGTATAAGTTGATTAGGGAGGTGGAATGAATAGTAAAGATTTAATCAAACAACTTAAAAAAGCCGGTTGCACAATGGTTCGGGAAGGTAAAGGCTCTCACCAAATATGGGAGTCACCAATATCAAAAACACGATTTACCGTCCCCCACCCAAAACGCAATCTTCCGAAAGGAACAATTAAGGGCATATTAAAACAAGCGGGGCTTTAGCCCCCTTGCTTTCACAACTAATAATAAAAAAAACTGGTGGAAGAAAAAACTCGTCCAAACAGGAGAAAACAGAAATGTATATATCAGTAGGTTTAGAAATTGGCAATGAAGATGACGCGATCGGTATTGTTGTTCCTGCTCTGAATATAGATGGCTACAGTTGCTATTCAGCAGCTGACAGCGAACAAGATATTATCCCTAACACCAAAGAAGCACTGGCTTTATTGTTAGAAGATATCGCACAAAACAAACCAGAGTTAATTGCCCAAATCGAAGATTATGGTATTCGCCATTATCAACAGCAAAGCGACTATGAAGACTTTAATAATTGGAGTATGGTCGAATTTGATTTAGCGCCCTATTTGGGCAAACAAAAACGTATTAACTTGTCGATGTCAGAAGGACTGATCCAAACTATCGACACCGTTGTTAACGCTCATGATGAATACCGTGACAGAAGTCACTTTTTAGAAGTCGCTGCACGTCACGAATTAACCGCTTAAGCGAAAAAAAACACTATTCATTCCAGCCACCTTCGGGTGGCTTTTTTTTGGCAAAGAATACCCCAAAGTGATGCGTATTATCAGAATGCCCGGTAACTTAACCGGGCTTTTTTATGCAAACTTTATGATCATAAACTACACTTGAAACACTTCTCTACAGTTTTGGTGCATCATGTATCGTGACGAAATAAGCCCTGAAATGAGGCTCTTTAGCCCATCTGGTGAAAGACTATATTGTACTGCTGACGAAAGAGCTAGATTTCTTGATGCAGCTCAAGACGAAGATCCAATAAATAGAATGTTTTGCCAAGTTCTTCATTATACCGGTTGTCGGCCGCGTGAAGCGATAGAGCTGGAATATGAGCGAATACTCATTGATGATTGCTCTATTGTATTTCGCTGCTTAAAGAAACGTAAAACTGATAATCAAGGCAGAATTAAACAACCACAATATAGAAGTGTACCTGTACCAAAACTATTAATTGAAAACCTAGATTTAGTTTTTGGCGTTCGCAGAGTTCAAGCAAAAAAGAAACAATTGTCTGAGCGCCTTTGGCCTAAATGTCGTACAACTTATTACCGCATGATCAAGAACGTAATGGCTAGAGCAAACATTCATGGAGAAATGGCAACGGGTAAAGGTTTGAGGCATGGCTTTGGTGTCGCAATGGTTACAGCTAAAAAGCCCTTACCTATCCATATACTATCTAGACTAATGGGCCATTCAGACAGTAAAACCACTGAGATTTATTTACAGATAATTGGAGAAGAACAGCGGCAATTAGTGAATGATGCTTGGGATAGCTAACGACTTTTATATTAACCAAGAATCAAAAGAAATAAGTCATGCCACCCGTTAAATATATAAGTTCCGCATGCCCAAAAAATAGTACCAATAGTTATAAGGCTTAATTCAAGATTTGTAAACATGGTCCTGATTTTGTTTTTTGTCTCCTCTACTTCAATTATATTTGATAAAGATGTGGTAATAATAGCTAATTTTTTTGCTGTGTCTTGAGTCGTATGCACCCCAAGTAGCTGTATTACATTCAACACATTGGTGACAAAAGATAGGTGTGCTAGCAAATCATTTGTTTTTATATCTCCTTCATTTTTCTCTAAAGATTTGTCACTTTCAATTAACTCGTCCATTATTGTATTTACTTGCTTTAATAATTTATCTCGTTCTTCTGAATCTAAATCTTCATTTATTGAAATGGAAAGCTCTTTAGGTAAATTCCGTACACTTGCTTCTAGCTCATGCAATTTATTATTGTTGAACGAAATATTTTGAAAATCTTTCCCCCAAGAAAACATACTAAAAATAATAACCGCGGCGCCTCCTAACTCAACAAACTCAGGCTTGCCAAAGTACCAAGCACACACAGCTGACATCAGAAGCAAAGAACAGCAAATCACTCCGTATTTAAACTTGTATTTTTTTATCATTTTACATCCTTATATTTAGATTTTTTATTACCCAGTTCTTTTAACCAGGCTGCAACTGATTTGCCATCTTCTTCAGCTGCTTTTTCCCACGCTTCCTTTTGTGGCACATCTAAACGCATCTCAAAACGAGTTGTTGGTGTTTTCTTTTCTGGCCTGCCACGAGGTTTTTTCTTATTTTCAATCATGGCTGCATTTTAGTACGTACAAAAAATAATAACAACCTCGCTACTTATCATTAAATGTACGTACAAAAAAGTTGAATAAATTAACCAGATATATAATAATTGTACGTACATTAAATAAAGGTATGTTTTAAATGATTCTTAATAAGCGCGACATTCGTAGCCTAATACTTAATCCTGACATGAAAGAAACTATCAAACGAATGATGCTTTCTGATAATCAGATTGACACGCTCAAATTCATCAGCAGTAAAGGTGTAACTAGTTCTGAATTGGCTATGCATCAACAAACGTCAGTACAAGGTGCATCGCAACTACTTAAGAATATCTACAGCAAAGGTTACATGCTAAGAAAAGAATTAAAGTCTAAATCTGGTGGTGTTGAATTTGCTTACTGGGTGAAAGATGAATACATGGAATTTTTAACAAATATCTAAACAGAATAACCCGTTGATTAGGGAATTAACATGAATTTAGAGAATGTAGTCGCGATAGGAAAAATGATGCTCGTAGTCGTTATTGGCTTGCCGTGGATTATGGGCGTTGTTCTTTTTTCTACTTCTTGGTTTGGTGACGGACTTTCATCAGGCAACCAATCTAAATTACTTAGAAAGCAACAAGAATTAATTGAAGAATGCGAAAGCAACCTGCCTAGAAATCAACATTGTGTACTAGTGGCACAAGTAATCGAAACAGAATAACCCGAAGGACTAGTAAATATGAATAGCCAGTTTAGAAGTTATGTGACAGATAGAGCTTTCAACCTGAGTTTGTCTAAAGGGCAAATCCATCAATTACAATGCGTAATCAATGTCGATTATGATTCCGCAGTATTAGATAGCCGCTTCATGTGTCACTTACAGGCGCTACAGCGTCGAGGCTTAGTTATCCATACGCCAACTAAAAACGATAACTTGAAAGCGGCCTACGCAAGAAGAAATAAAGAACGCGCGTGGAAAGCTACTAAGGCCGGAGAGCTGGCTTACCAATTACTGATTGAGGCTGGCTTAATAGTTTTAACTGGTGAAAAAGCAGTTAATGAGTAGATTTTTGCAACCGAATAACCCGTTGATAGGAAGATTATGAAAGTAATGGTATTAGGTGCAAGCAGTATGGGCAATCAAGTAGCAACAGCGCTTGCCCTGCATTTAGCTTCAAAACAGGTCGATATTGTAACTGTGGATTCTTTAGATGATGCCGAGCCTAACGAGGGCGATATTTTGATTTGTGATCATGCACCAACCCCAAATGAACGTCAGTTAGCTGTGCTAGGTTTACCAATATCTAGCTTGCTTGATGTGGCCGGAACTGTCGAACTACCAGAGCGTGATAATTCATTTCGTGGTGGTAGTCGCGGTAAAGGCGGCAAGATCAAATATAGACGTAAATAACTAATCAGAATAGCGCATTGTGAGGGCTAACCAATGAAAATTAGAATTACTATTGAAGCCATAAATGATGATGGTGAAGTAGTTAAAAGTGAAGCTGGTGAGGCTGATAGTAATCACACTGCTGCCGATGTTCGCCAGTGGTGTATGGAAACGTTCACAGCCGTAAAAATGGCTGCAATTTTTAAGAAAAACTAAACCAAATAGCGCATAGCGGGGAATTTATGAAATGGCCTACAGGTAAATACAACGGAAGAAAAATAGCAGGGTTTCGATTGCTGTTCAGGCTTCGATTATTACGCTGCTTTTGGTTGCCAAAATTCGAGTGGAATTTCGGAGAGCCTTATCTTTTTTGGCTGTTTTTCACTTTTCATTTTGAAATTGAATATAAATAACTAAACAGAATTAAGCGGAGTTAGGAATATTATGAATATTGTTAGACCAGAAGTATCAAAAGAAACAATCCTTGAAGCAGCCAAAGAAGTAGCTATTGATGTACAAGGTAATGCCGATGATATAGCCGAATGCTATCACGATCATATTGATGGTTACGAGTTAGCTAAAAAGCTTGAGAATGATTGTTGTTGGGATATTTCCGTAGACATGATTGATTCATTGGATTGTATGCACTCAGTTGTTGAAAGCAAACACGATAAGATTTTAAAGCAATGGATTGTTGACGAGAATATTGCCCCACCATTTAAAAATGAAACCGAAATAAAAGAAGGGATTATTAAAGGTGTTTGTGAATATAAACCAGCTTATTTCATGGTAAAAGAAAATGGCTGCGACAACCCTAGCAGACACTTACTAATTAAATTTGAAAATGCTATTGCTGTTTAATGCAACACAATTACCCCAAGGAATAAATAAATGCTAACAGACGACGAAAAAGACAGACTTAAAAAACTTAGAGCCTTATCATGCAGCAATAAAAATTTCTCTAAAGAAGATACTGACTTTTTGCAGTATTGCTATGACAAAGACCCAGAGTATTACAGAAGCTTAATTGCAACAAAATAACCAACAGGAGAGCATATGCAGTATTTATTATTTGGCGATTTAGAAACAGGCGGCTTGAACGGTCGTTTAGATAACGGTGCTTTAGGAATGGAATATTACCCAATTTTTGAAGTGGCTTTCATTGTTACAGATAACGAGTTAGAGCAAATTGGTGAGCCTTTACGTATCGTTATTCATCATAGCGATGAAACTATAGCAAGGTCACATCAATGGGCGTTAGAAACGCATACAGAAAGTGGTCTAATTAAAGAAGTAAAAAAATCAACGGTTACATTGCAGCAAGCAGAGAAAATGGTTATAGACCACCTAAAAACTCTTGGTATTGATGCTTACAACCGTGAAACAAAAACTGGTGCTGTCTTTGCTGGCAACTCTATTATGTTTGATCGCTCTTACTTAATGTGTCAAATGCCTAAGCTGCATGAATACTTACATTACCGTCAACTTGATATTTCAGCATTAGCATTATTTGCTAGAATTTTTCAGCCTGCATTAGAAAGAAAGGTGGTGGAAGCAAAACAATATAAACATAAAGCGCTCCCTGACATTATTGAGTCTATCAATGAGCTTAAAACCTATCGCGAGGTTTTTTAAGGGGCGAAGTAACCTTTTACTCTCCCTTTTTTGACTTCCCATTGAAAGGCCCTATAACAATGATTAGGGCCATCACCAGCAACCTCTGCTAACCAATCAATCACTTTTGCTTGATAGTAGTATCGCTTTTTATTATGCATATGCTGACCTGTCCAACCGCTTACTGTACGCATATCTGTATTATGCGCAATAGTACAAATAAGCAGGTCGATAATAAACCAAATTCTAAATGGTAGATTATCCCCTTTCATAAAGAAAAGTAGAGGCGAACAAATGCCGCCAAAAACTAAGCCTATTACAAGATAAGAGAGCAGTGTTCTAATGGTCTTAAGTGTAGTTGATAGCATGGTTTTTCCTTTTTACTGTACCCAAAGCGCTGTTTGTGCTGCACCTATAGCGCGCAACACTTCTTTTAATTTCTCTTTTGTAAGGTGAACAACAGTGTTGTCAGCCAACACCCACAAGTTAGTTTCACCACTTTCAAGTCCAACAATAGTATCTGCCATACGACTACGTGAAATTTCATCGGCATCGAAAACCATTCCGTCAACTTCTACAGTGAGTTTTGCAATTAAATTGCTACGTTCACGTTTAAAGTTTTCACGTAATTGTGCCTCGGTTAACTCTGGTGTTACTTGCTCAAAACCTACAAGTACACCATTTTCAACTTGAATATGTGTGTACTGTTGTTTGTTCACTTCTTCAATCTGCTCAAGGGTTATTTCAACTGCAGGAGTTGGTATGTTTTCACCATGTGCTTTTTCACTGTAAAAACCTACAATGGCGAGTGTGTCTTTGTCGTAGTGACAATATCTTTTAGTCATTATGTGTATCCTATGGCTATCCAATCAATGTAGTGGGCGCTGTTGTCCTGGTTTTGAATGGTAATTTGCGTATTACTACGTGAGTAAACAGAACCATAAGCCCATTCACCACTATTGGTTTGATCACCACTTGCTACAGCAGTGAAAATTGTTGTAAAGGCTTCGCTAAAAGTTGTTGTTATGGTTGAGTTTGCACCTACGTAAGATCTACCTGTTTTAACAGTAAAACCTGTACTGGTATCCTTAAAGCCATAACCTCCCGCAGAACCTCCATCTAACCAGCCCTTTTCAGCATAAGCAGCTGCAATCTCTGCCTGTGTGAACAACTGACTTTTAGCATAGGTTTCAGTTTTGTTGTAAACATCGCTTTTACTATATGTATTTAACCACGTCCTAACGGCTGATGGGCTGCTACAATAGCGTGTATAATTATCGCTACCATTGTTAACCCTAAACGCTATTGCACCTGATATTGTGCTTTGGTTTTGGTAAGTGCTTCTCAATAATCTCGCAAAAATATCACCAGAACTATTACGCAAAGCATACGTGTTAGCTAATGCTGAACTTGAACCATGATACCCGTCCAACATATCTGCATTTAAATTGGTAACCACAACGTTTCTATTAACTAAAAATGGGGCTTTGCCTGATGCTGATACAAATTCGGCCGCTTCACCTGAGCTTGATACTGCCCGGATTGCTCTACCTGAGCCATAATTAACAAATAAACTCGCTTGAGTGGTGTTATTAACATAGCCAGTTACAGCATGACCAGAGCCATAATTGTACGCATATACTGCATCACCGCTTCCGTATTGTTGAAATTTTCCTGTGTGTTGTGCTGAATTGTTTTTAAGCGAGACTACTGAGCCATTGTAGGTGCCATGGCCCATATACAACAACGAGCCATCTAGGTTATACACGCTGTTTTTATCATTCAGAATAAAAAATGGCGTGTTGTCACCACTCACATAGGCAAACATGGAATTGTCAGTTATCCATATTCTATCGCCCGTTGTAGCTGTTTTAACACTGCCACCAATTAACTTAGCGCCAGATATGGTGCCTGTTGCTGTAACATCTTCAGCAAATATGCTTTCTACATTGATTTCATTAGCAGTAATCGCATTGGCGGCAATTTTATCTGCAGTAATCGCATTGGCGGCAATTTTATCTGCAGTAATCGCATTAGCCGCTATTTTGATAGCAGTAATCGCATTAGCCGCTATTTTGATAGCAGTAATCGCATTGGTTGCTATTTTGTTGGCGGTAATCGCATTGGCGGCAACTTTATCTGCAGTAATCGCATTGGCTGCTATCTTGTCGGCTGTGATGGTTCCATCCACAATTGTGGTTGATGTGGTCATCTCTTCAATACGGTAATCTTGAATTTGTATTGTAGCTTCACCTGTTCCAACACTAGCGCTATAGTTAGCCAAAATCCCAAGACTTACGGTTGCTGTACCAGCAGGCGTTTTAAAACTAGAGGAATCTCCGCTCTCAACAACATTAGCTAAAGTTACTTCGTATTTAACCCAATCTGTGCCAGGAATAGCTTGGTTGACTCGCCCCCAATAACAATAAGTTCCTAATGACCAACCAGTGCCACCAGAAGTAATCCTAGTCCCGTTAGCGTCCTTGAAATGACAGGCTAAGTATTGAGTTCTAACCGTTGCAGAGGTATTGCGAATCCATAAAGATATTTTATATACTTTACCGTCTTCTAGATGTATATCGTCAGACCAGAAACCTCCAGATAAGTTATTATTAGTAACTTCCGCACAGGTATCAGCCACTATTCCATCAGTAATTTGTTTACCATACTTAGTAAACGGGTTAACCGACCATCCGTTAGCTGAATTACCCGCAGCAGCGGCACCCTCAGCCTGGAAGTAAGGGTTTTCGTTGACCGCTTTATCATTTAAACCAACGCTGATAGCGTTGGCACTTAAATAGCCTACGTTAGCCTTGTTTGCTACGACAATATTAAATTGACCGATAATACTATTAATAAAAGCAGTCGCTATAGAGTCGGTCACTGTATCGTATGCGCTATTATCAGCACTACCCGAAGTAACCCATTTTTTAAATTCCTCAACCGCGAGCCAAGCAGCTGCATACGTTGCTGAGTCGTTGTAATTAAGAGCAGACAAGCCTAAGTAACGATTACTTAATGATATTCCTGCCTCATATATTGCTTGGCCATGAATTTGTTTCCATCTCCATGAAGTCGTTCCAAGATATGCCTGCTTAGAGGAATCAAAAGGGATTATTCCATTTTGGGGTGACCTAACATACCCAGCACTATTACCTTGTGGAGTTAGTCCCCAGTAGCCGTTACCGTCGGCAGCTGTACGCATAAAACCTGTTGAATCAATATCATCTAAAGTAGATGCATCAACGTTTAGCGCGTCTATTACTGCTTTAGTAAGGGTTTCTTCAGTATAAATTTGATAGCTATTCCACTTATTACTATCAGTGTTAGAGTGGAAAAAAACTTTGCCGTTATATGAAAACTCCAGTGCAACTGATGATGTACTACCGCCAACATCATTAGACATCATGACCAAGCCAGAAGCACCTGCGTAATCAGTTCTGTAGCTGCCACCTAAAGGGTTGTTTGGCCAGTTAGCAGTTGAACCAACTAATACGTTGTCATCACCAATACTACCTCTATTACGAGTGAATGATGATTCACCGTAACCACCAAGCGTAGCAGCATCAACATTCAAGCTATTAATAAACGCCTGGGTAATTGAGTTTTGAAAATTACCCGAGTTAAGCACCATGCGCCAACCAGGGTTGTAGGCACTACCGTGATATCTGTATTCCCACGTAGTATGAGATAAACCACCGTGGCCAGAGGCACTTGGCGCTGAAGTAACACGAATCATATAGGTGCTGCTAGTGCCAATTACCTCAATGGTTGCACCCGCTAAATCAATAACACCACAGTTAGTATCGCTAATGTAACCGTGGCCAGCATAACTCCAGCTTGTCTTAAAAACATTGTGATTACCATTAAAGCAACCAGCACTGGTTAATGCAGCAACAAACTGCGACGTTGTGATGGCACCAGTGCCGTGAATGGCACTTAATGATTTATAACGCGGAAATAGCGTGGTATCTGACGGAATAGCCCCCAATGAGCCTACTGATATTTCGCTGTTGCTTACCCGGGTGTCATCATAATCTGTGATATCAGCAGCTGCTTTCCAATCGCCAGCAGCGTAAACACCATTTACTAGTTTTGCGATTATACAGCGACTAAAACCATTGCCTGTATCCCATAAATCACCTACATCATAAGGAGGGATTGGCTGCACCACAAAAACGCGACGTTTACCGTCAGCGGTGTCTTGTGCTTTTGCCGCATCAGATAATGCTTTAGTGATGTCCGAGTCATCAATTTTTGCCCAACTATAGGTTGTATTAACTAATTTAAAGCGATAGGCAAAGCCAGTGTTGTCATCATAATAAATATCACTTAAGTGTTGATTTTTTAATGCGGTAGTAACCCATTCATTAGCCGGAGCATTGGCTAACGTAGGCACACCAGCTTGGAACCAAGTGGTGACATTGCCATCAATTTGTGACTGTAATTCGGTGATATCTGTGCCGTATTGCACGCTGTCAATGAACTTACTGTCTGCATAATCTTTTGCGGCCTCAATGGCAACAGTATTGGCTATACGTTCATCTTCATAATTGGTCGCTAATTCAGAAAAGCTGTCTGTGATTATTTCTACTAAAACATCACTGTACGCGCTAGATAATTCATCGGTAACAATAGCAACAGAAGCGCGATATTTTCCAGCACCTAACCCTGATATGTATAGCTCATTATCATCAAGTAATTGGTTTGATATTAATGGTGGGTTGTCGTTGTGATCAAGCGAAGAGCTACCAAAGGCACTAAACCATAAATAATCACTTGCCGATGCAGATTTTGTATTGCTTCTCTTGTTTATTGCTATGCCAATATAGCTATTGCCCGCATGGCCATCAACGTGGTTAATGCCTTGTAAGTTAGTGGCATATTTCACCCAAATAAAGCGTTGTTCACCTTGTAATCCTGTTACTTCATAGCCAAACGACGAGTCAATAACAAACCATTGGTAATCACTGGCAACTAACGACTTGGTGGCTGATGATTGGTTTAACGCAAAACCAATATGGGTTTTAGCTGTGGCGCTATCAGACATGTTACTGCCTGAAGAGTCTGAGGCATATTTCACCCAAACATGACCGCCATTGTCATCAAATAATTTAACGCGATATTTCGCATTAAAGCTTGGCTCTACTGCATCCCAAGATAGCAAGCCTTGATTGATGTTGTCGGTGAGTTGGCTATAAATTAATCCTGAGACATCACTTAGCGTATTTAATAATTCGCCTTGCGTTGGAAATGGTTGTCTGTACTGTGGAACATATTGAATGTGGGTTGCATTAATACCTAAGTCTTCGCGTGTTTGAGATTTACCTACATATTTCGTTGAGTGCCAAGGGCCATTACCTGAACCTAGCGCATCGCCGACTAATGGGCTTAAACCAAATTTTGCTTTGATAGAATTGGTTAATACTGGAAAGCTTGAATCAATACCGTCAATTAATACGACTAAAGCACCAGGAGCACCACCAGCGCCTGAGCCTGAATAATAATCATATTCAGGTATAAGGTCACCTATTGAGCCATCTTCACCGCTGGTATCAACAAAGCCAGAAACACCAAAAGCCAAGCCTCTGGCAACGATTAATAATGAACCACCGCCAACACCACCAGCACCACCATCTTTATATGTTGAGCCATCATTAACCAGCTTACCATCTTTGCCTGATGTGCCACACATATCACCAGGTACGCCGTGCAAACCATATTGGTCTTGCGTGATATTTAACGCTGGTACCGAAGTGTTGCTGTTCATATCAGGTGAATTAGCAGGATGATAACCGAGAGTGTGCCCAGACTTCTCTTTGTTTACATAATTACCATTATTATCTCTGTCATAATGAAATGAACCTTGAGATATTGTTACGCCAAGATAACCTGAGGTTAAATATTCATCCGGGGTTTTCTTAACTCTAATTTCACCGTCAACTTGAAGATGGCCTTTAACCAATAAACCAACATTATCCCAAAGTGTTAATGTAACACCGTTAGGTATAAGCAGATCACCGTCAAAATGATACAGCTTACGACTGGTGTGGCTGTTCTTTATGATGCTAATCCAATAGGCTTGAGTGGTTTTAGTGCCCACTGTGCCGGGCAAGGTACCATCTTGCTGCAATGTTCCGTTGCTGATGTTCAGTAATGAAGACATTGATGAACCGTTTGATGTATACCAGCTATCCTGTAACGCCCAATCTGTGGTTGCATCACTTTCGGTGATCACACTGGCTTTATCTGACGAACCAAACAAGCTTACTGTAACTTTGCCTGTAATTTGGTCCACCGTGACTTTTTGCACTTCAAAAGCACGCTCTATACGGTCAAACCCCATGAAATCACGTTGCTGTGGTAGTTTAACGCGAACAATGTCACCTTGTTCTAAATCATTCATGCTCGGCAATAAAGTAGCCGTTAATAAAACAGGTGGGCCCGCATATCTATCACGAAGTGCATCAAATAAATTATGAATGTGAGTAATGGTGTGACGGCTAGAATGCAAGCCTTTAAAGCTCAACTTATAAACGGAGCCTAGGCCGTGCTTATTAATAGAGTTGCTATCAAGCAAGGTATGTTTACGATAAAACTGTGGGTCTTGCCCAACAAATTGCAAATAAGCCCAGTTAATTTCAATTTGGTTGTGAATTTTACTGTGATCATAAGTGATTTTGCTGTGGCTAACTATGTTGTCTTCATTTAACTCGGCAATAGCATCTGAGCCGCTTAACACACTCGACATTAATTTTAATGATAATTTGCCATCCGACAAAACGGGCATGAAAGCGCCCATCAGTAAACAGATTTCTTTTTCTATAAACGTTTTGCCATCCGTTTTGGTTAACCCTGAAAAATACGTAATGAAACCTTTGGAAAAGTCATTCTCATCAAATAAATCTTCACCAATATTAATAAACGCATCTGTGTTTACACTGCTTGGATCTATACCTAAATGCCAACGTGTTGGCAGCTTACCGCCACCAATAATGTCACCTGTTAACATGGCATAAGCCATCACTGGAATAGGTAGTTCAATGTATACGTATTCTTCAACAACAATGCCGTTATCATCAGTAGAATCAGTAGGTATGCTGTGTGAAATATCATTAGTGCCAAAAAGGCCACGCTCTATGCCGGTAAACGTAGTAGCTGTCTTACCTGATGCCCTAGCAATTTCAAAAAGATCACCTTGGTATATTTTTAAATAAATATACTTTCCAGTTGGCTGATCAGAAAACGAAGCAACGTGATCACAAAACTCAAAACCTTCTGTGGTGCTAACCTCTATCGTTGTTTCATTAGCTAAAAAGTCACGGGTTAATTGTGTTTTAGCTAAATCAAAAATATCGGAACGTAACTTTCTTTGGATATCAGCACAGGTGACGGAGTACACGCTATTGTTATAGCTTACCTCTTTATCAATTTGCTGTGTTTGCTCTAGCCTGAAATCTGCAAAGTCCATGCCGAGGCCACCACGGTATAACTTAACCGTTAAGCCATTTAAACCTTGATTTTGTGCATTAGCATTTCTAAAGGCTTGGGTAACTGCGCCATTAAGATCAAGTAAAGAAAAGGTCAATTTCCCGATTTCAGCGCGTGCGACATCGGGGTTAATGCTTTGTGAAATAGACGAGGTTTTTTTTACCGTATCGGTGATGGTATTAGCAGGTAAATTGGGAATATCGGCGTGTGATGAAAAGTAAACCGGCGTGGCAAAATCAAGCATAATAACCAAGCGTAAGTCTTTGCTGCTTGATTGATTAAATATATTAAACTCTTGGCTGTTTTGGCGCATTAATAAACTCGTTCAATTTTAAAGGTGATGATGTAGTAAATCCCTTGGCGAGATTCTTTATAAGATTTGGCAACACGAAGACAATTTATTGGTGCCACAATATTTTCAGCGGTAGCTGTATCGTCAGCATCTAAAATAAACACCTCTGCCGCTGCGGTAGAGGCAAACCATTCGCGCCATTTATCCATGTTGGCTGGGGCAATTGGCTGGGTAGTGACAGAATAAATGTCATCTAGCGACTCTAATATCCCTTCTTTCTTGCCTGATAGGCTTGATGAAATTGTGCTGTTTTCTTTTGGGGTATAATCAAATTTGGCGAGGTTGTGCTGTATTACACCAGCACCACCAACTAGTTTTCTTGTTGGGCTGTAAACTAAACGCATTAGGTACCTACTGTTGATAATTCTTGGGCTTGTCTGGTACTAGGTTCAATTAATACCGCATCTGTTGTTTCTATTTTTTCTTTGATTTGATCAAAAATTAAATCCGCTGAATTACCAATAAGATCACCTTCAACAATAAAGTAGTTTCTAACCGGTTCTTGCTCTATTTGGTTGTTTGAATTGATGTTGCTGCTTAAGGTGTTTTCTAAGCTTTGGTTAGTGTTAGATGGTATAGACGTTGCCAACGAACCACCGCCCAAAGCGCTACTGCTTGAGGTAGAGCTTCCGAGCGTTTGGCTTTTAATATTTTTAATTTGCATTAAACCGCTTGCTAGCATGGCAGCTGCAGGTGCTATACCCCAAGGATAACCACCAGCATTTTTAAAGGATTCAATCACGGCTGCAGGTAATGAAACAGCTGCTTGCGCAAGTGCTGCCGCTTTTTTGATTTTAAAGAGTTTTTTACTGCCGCCTGTTTCCATGTTAGCGATGGTTTGCAGGCCGCCTGTTATCATATTAAATTTGGCTTTTTGCTCTGCTTCTTCTAGCTTTTTGTGCTTTTTCTTATATTTTTCGCTTAGCTTTTTCTTGCGCTCTTCATACTCAGTTTCAGTGATTGTTTTTTTATCAAACAAAGCTTTATACTGCGCAATTTCAGCTGTGTGCTGAGCACTTATCGCTTCGCTTTTGGTTAACCATTGTTCATCAAGACGAATTAAACTCGCTTGGTTTTTAGCTATTTCCTGCGCTTCAATAGCCTCAAGTTTCGCTAAGTATTGCTCGTTGTTGGCACTGGCTAATTCATTGAATTTGGCCGCATCGGTTATAACCCCTGCTTGCCACAACTCAGCTAATAGAACGTTGCGTTTATTAGCGGTTTCAAACAGTAATTGGTCTTCTGATTTAAGGGCGTTTTGTAAGTCAGTATATTGCTGCTCTAATTGTTGACGTTTTAAGGCGGCATTAGGATCATCCGTATTGTCATTGTTGTTTAAATCTAATGGATCTTTTTTAGGTGTTTCAGGCTGACCACCTTCACTTAAAAATTTAAGTTGGTCTTCAAGCTGTAACCGCAAAGCAAGCTGCTGGTTGAGCTTTTTGTTTTCAGTCTCTTGTGCAGAGACAGTTAAAACCAACTTGTCTTGCTCTTCTTTACTGCGAACAATAGTTTTAGTTACTGTTTGATGAAGCGTTGGATCCCACACTTCTTTCGTGGTTTTCTTTAAGCCCAAAATAGTCATAGCATTCTGCTTAACAACGTCAGATTGCGTTTTTATATCTTGAGTGAGCTCTACAATTTTTCCTTTTAGTTTCGCTTGCGAAAGGCTTCGGTAATTTCCCTCTAATGCTTTGATGTTGCTTGAAAGGGTCTGAGTGTTTTCCGAGGCTTTACTTGATGAACTCACAAAGTAAGTCAATGCACCCGCAGCAAGCATAACGATACCAGCAGGGCCACCCAGTAGGGCCATTGAGCCAGTAAGCGCCCTACTAGCAATGGTACCTTGAGCCATTACTGCATTGTGTTGGCTTTGCGCTACCTGCATCGCCTTAATTGAGGTTGTTAACCCTGCCCTAGCGGTTTGCTCGAGCTTGGCAGCTGCAGTGTATTTTGCGCTGCCAATTGCCCCTAGTTTTTGGGCTTTGGCTGAGTTGTAAACCGCTAAAGCATAGGCGTGCTCTGTTTTAGTTGAGGTGACTTTTTGAGCCGCTTCTAATTGCGAGGCTTTGATTTTGTTATTAGTGGCAACAATATCGGCAATTTTTGCTTGGGTTGCTATGCCAATGCTGGTGGTATATTTAGCGGTAACACCCACTAAACCAGCCATGGCAACGTTAGATAAAGTATCTATGCTGCTTGAAATATCATCGGTATCGCCAATCCACTCACGTAATTCTGATGATGTCCCCGTAATCGCTGGTGATAACCGTTCACCAATTTCGCTAGAAACATTGGTGAGTGATTTCTGAGTTTTGACAAGATCAGCATTCATGGTTTGAAATGCTGTATTTGATTCTTTGACTAACGCTGTGGCATCTTTAACTTCTTTGTTGGCCAACTTCATAGCTCGCGCCAAAATACCCGAATTTTTAGCCATTACTGGCAAGGTTTTGTTAACTTCCTCGCCTTTCAAGCCAAAATCTTCAAGGGTAGCGATCATGTCACCACCCGATTTATCTATTTTATTTAACCCCGTTAAAAATGACTGAAAAACACCTTCTGCGTTATCTTTAAAGGTGGCTTTTAATTGCTGCTCAGTCATGCCGGTAATAGCCATTAACTGATTAAGCTTTTCACCACCTTGAGCGATGGCAACATTCATTGAGTTAAAGGCGCGACCAACCACAGAGCCCCCACTTTCCGCACGAATGCCAAGCGAGGCCATTGAAGTACCAAAAGCAGCTGATTGTGCTGAGCCAACATCATAAACAGCAATGGCGCGTGAAACTTCCGTGGTATGCCCTAATATTTCACTTTCAGAGGCCGCAAAATTATTACCAAGCGCCACTAAAACAGAACCGAATTTATCAACAGTACCTATGCCTTCACCCGTAACATTAATTACCCGGGCAATTGACTTTGCTGAGGCTTCACCAGCTAAGTCTGACGATTTTTCAAGGCGAGCCATGGTGTCGACAAACTTTAATAAATTGTCATTACCTTTGATGCCCAATTGACCAGCAGCTTCGGCATATTGAAGTAGATCGTTGGTAGCAACAGGAATATCTAAGTTTTTAATGTCTTCGCCAAATTGCTTTAACTCTGCGCCTTCAATGTTTGCTGTTTTGCCAACTTTAACTAATGCTTCTTCAAAGTTACCAAAATCACTAGCCAAGCGACGAACACCAGCAAACGCAGCATAAGCAGACAATGGTGCCATAACTTGAGAGATGGCGCTTTGGGTACGCTGAGATTGCTTTTCAACGGTTTGCAGGTTGCGTTTTATTTGGTTAAAGGCAGGTTTAGTTCTCTCTTTAGCAGAGATAATAAATTGTGCTTCAGTAGACATAGCGACTCTTATTTGGGTTGTTTTTCTGAGTTAACGCACGAATCAATCACTTGCATGGCTTCTTGGTAGGCAGCAGGTTGTTCAAGCAAACCACCGCTAAAGGGCAAGATATGATTTTTATAATGAGAAAATAATGATATCCATCGCTCTGATTGCTCAGACACCATGGGTTTTAAACAAATGTTGGTTTCGATAACACCAGGTATTTCCCACTTGGGGTATGGTGCTGGATTAGCATTGTCACAATGCTTGTGTGAACAGGTGTTGCAGTTGAAATCCTTGGCATGTTTGCCTACTTCAACTGCAATGATTAGTTTTTTCTTTCGGCTTCCGCAAGCTCTGAAATGGCAATGATTTCACGGGAAATGAAGTTTAACGTCCATGAGTCTAATAGTCGCCAGTTAATAATATTGCATTTGGCTGGGTTGCCTTCGCTATCATCAACATTTTTCCAATCTATTAGGCCAAATTTAACGGCGGCTTTTTGGCCCTCAAAGCTCATGCCTATGTGGTCGGCATCAATCATTTTCATATGAGAATTGACTTCCCATAATTCCACTGACGTTAATGGTCTAATTTTAAATTCTTGCGGGTTTTCTTTGTCTTTTTCAGTATCTGGTTTAAACCATTTGGGTGTTAATTCTGCCATTGTTATTTCTCCCGAATTATTTATCTAGGCAAATAAAAAAGCCACCAAGTAATTAACTCAGTGGCTTTTAGTTCTTGTTATTTTCAGTTTTAAATTTAGGTGTACGTTAAGGTAGCCGCTTTAACACCACACGATATTTCATTGGTTAATACGCCATCGCGATCACCCCCTGAAATTTCACGGAAATAAACATCCATATCAATTTGGTATTTATTACCCGCAACACTGCCAATAGCGCCTGTGGTTAATGTTTGCACTGCCCCTGTTTTCCACTCGTTTACCCAGTTCTTAGTGGCTAATAACGTGGCTTCAGGGTCAAATGAACCTGACATATCACGCTCGGTGATAACAATTTGACCATAACCTTCGGCGTCACTTGCAGACGATGGCGTGGCAACGGTATTACCTAAATCTAAATCGACTTTAGAAATTTCAGCAGCAAAGCCACCGATAGTAAAGGCGGCATTGATAAAGGGTGCTGGCACTGTGGCAAGATACGTTGCTGACGGTATTGCGGCATCTACGGTTTCTTTTAAATGACCTGTTAGCTCAATAGAAATTGTGCTTTTCTCACCCGTTTCAGCCGATACCGAGAACGTACCTCGACAACCAATAAGTTTGTGTAAAATACCATCTTCATAGTAGTAACACGTACCTGAAGGAATGCCCTCATCTGCTTCTGTATAGGCTACAGAGGTAGACGCTACGACCGTTTCTAACATGCCACAAGCTTGTAAAAGCTTGCCAAATTCTGGGGCAGTTCCTGCCGCGCCAGAGCCTTTGTTTTCAACTTCAAAGCTAACCTTGCGTAAACTACCGCCATAAATACCTTGGTCTTTATTTAATGCGGGGTTAGTGTTTTCACGCTCAATAGTACGAGCCCCTTCGATACTGATGGAAGGGTTGGCAACCAGAACTGAATCAGTGGCTGGGTTTGGTATTTCTTCTGCTTTATAGCTCGACTCAAGCGCAAAACAAACAATGGTGCGTTTTTTTAACATGAATTAGCCCTCTTTTTTCGCAGCAGGATTAGCCGGTGCTTTATTATGTTGGTGTCGACCAGAATCTTTTAACTCTTTGGCCAATTTTGTGGGTGATATTTCTCTGCTACCACCTTTTTGAACAGTCGTTTTTGTCCGTTCAGGTGCGTTTGACTCTGCTTCTTTAGGCATGGTAATTGCTCTTTGTTTGTTAAAATTAAGGGCTAAATATTAAAGGGATGGATCTTGCGAATTTGCGCGATATTTTATTGTCCAGCTGTTAGGTACAGTGGCAAACGTTCTATCACTTTCTGTGTCGAACTGAGTTTCATCTTGGCCTAGTGGCTCAATAGCTATGATGAAAGGTAAATTAAGGGCGTTATCTGCCATTAACTTTTTATGAATTTCTAATGCGTACTTAGTGGTTTCGCTATTGATATCTTCATCGTAAGCGGTAAGCACTATGTCGCTATGCAGGGTTAATTCCCAATCGGTAACTTGGGCACCAACTTTAATCGGCTTGTTTTTGCCAAATAATAATCTGGTGGCTGGCAAATCATCTTCATCGATTGCTTTACGATGAGTAACTACTGCTAATTTGGGGATTTTCTTTAATAATGTTTCGACGGCATTAATAATTTGATTAGCTTTATGCACGCTCTAACTCCAAAGCAACAAAACCCGCATCCGCTGGATGTCGCATACCAATAACGTAGTTAATATCATCGTGAGAAAAAGAGGCCCCTTTATCAATCTTTGCCGCATCGATAGAGGTTACTGTTAAAATCGGGGCATATTGAGGGCCAGCGGGAGAACCAACATCCTCAAAATCAAACATGCCACGCACAGGTAAACCATCAACAACGTGATCATCAAACAAATGCTGTTCTATCGCGTTGTTGGCGGTGGCCATAATGGTTGAGAAGTTCATTGATTAGTTACGTTTGATTAACGCATTTGACTCAAGATGTTTAATTAGCTTGTCATCGTCGCAATCAAACTCTTCATCTTTAAGTTTTGAAAACATGCCGCCCTGCCATGGTTGTTTAAAACCGACTTTGGCAGTAAATTCAAAGAACTCTTCGTCTTCTGGTAATTCAGCTTTATCGCCTAGTCCACCATCGCCCGAATCATCTTTGGTTGTTGCTAAGTTATATAGCTCAAGCAAGGTTTCGGTTGACGCATCCGTTGGAAACTCAACCTTTAATACTGTTAATTGTTCTTTTAACTCTGTTGATAATTGGTCTTCGAGCACTTCGTTAGTTGCGTCAGCAGCAAAGCTGACTGACAACAGTACTAGCGCTGCTTTTAAATCTTTTTTTTGTAATGCCATGGTATTTCCTAGCGTTAATTGGGATTAAAGAAAACAAAAAGCCTCATCAATTGATGAGGCTTAATTATTTAGTTGCTTTGATTACGCACCCGCGCGACCTTTGAAGATCATTTCTGGGCGTTTGTTTAAGAATAATGGATAAGCAATTGCTTCTAACGTAGCTAAACGAGGACGTTCGCGTTGTTCAACATTGATTTCAGCATAAACACGCTTACCCAATTGACCAACATCTTCAAAGGCTTCGCCTGGTGACATAACGTGTTCAAATACCGTATTACCTAGACCTGCTGGATAGAATTTAACTTTATCCGTTTCAACTGCCACGGTAGTGCCATCATCAGTGCCAACATATTCTTCCCACATGATGCCAGCGAAATGAACCTTACGACCTAAATAACTGTCGTTATCTTTACCTGATTCACGATCCGTTTTACGACGTTCTCGCACTTCTGCTGTTTTAATTAATGCATCAAAAAACTCACTGCCACATTCTGCACGTACTTCTGAATAACGGGCACCTTTTGACTTCAGTCGCATTGGGCGAAGCACTTGAGCATTAACCATTTTTTCTAAATCACCATCGGCAATATTAGCAAGGTTAAAGCCAATTTCAGCGTTTTCAGCAATACCGAATTCATCATAAAAGTTGTAAATTACTGATAAATCGCTATCAAGCAAAATACCGTTTAAAGCACTTAAACGCATGTGTTCAAAGGTAGCTTCAACTTTTTCTAATAAACCACCTGGTCCACTTAGGCGGCGATCAACTTCTGCACTAGCTTGAACGATTTGGTCTTCAGTGCCAAAGGCGCGAAGAAACGCCAACTCTGATGCTAATACCGTATCTTCTTCACCGATGCGGCCAGTTTCAAAATAACGCATATTACGTTTACTTTTCGTGTTTTGTTTTAATGGCTCGCCACGCTTTGATGTTTTAATCAGTGACAGGCCGTTTTCACGCATTTCAACCCCTAAAACAATCTCTCTAATAGGGTTAGCCGTAAACAGACCTAAATCACCAAGGCGTGATGGTACTGTTTCAGACTTTTCTACCGCTGTTGCCATACCTGCAAAAGAGAACGGGTCATTCTGAAAAATATTAAAAATAGACATATAGTTTTTCCATAAATTAGGAATAAAAAAAGGAGCCATTTGGCTCCTTTTGATTTATTGAGGATTAGTGGTTTAGCAAAGCACGATGCTTAAGGCATCTAACTCAGCCGTTGCTGTGGTGATTTCACCGGCAGTCATGCCAGCCTTCCAAACAACTTCTTGTTTGTTGGCAACAAAGTGGCGTAAATCTGCGAGTACTTCTTTATCCGCACCATCAGCATGTTCGTTATCAAACAAAATGCCGGCAGCAACTTCACTACCATCAGTGGCGGCAGGGTTAAGCTCTTTGTATTTACCACCTATGGTGATTTTGCCAAGCACTGCACCGGCTTTTAAATTTTGATCACTAAGTAAAGTGATTTTTTTACGGGTAATCGCTAGTGTTGGCACCTCTACAAGGTGCGCACCAGCATGATTTCCTTCGACAATAGGCGTTTGAGCCATAGTATTTCCCCTATAAAGGTTAGTTGGTTAAAAAGATTTATCGTTTGTTAATTTGTTTTGCAGCATTCCAAATGTCATCATTTGACATGGTTGTTTCTAAGTTTTGCTTATGTTGACCATGGGTTTGATTGTTGTTATCAATACCAGCTTTGACGTTGGATAAAATAGTACCAGCAACTTCAATGGATGTTTTGTTTTTGATTAGATCCTGAGCCATATGTTCAAGACCTAATGCTTGGCATTGATTCATGATGTCTAATACGCGGTGGTTTTCAACTTCGGTGGCATCGGGCTCATCTTCAGAAACGTTATTGTCATCATCTGATGATAAGTCGTTTGATTCTTCATCTTCAACATCTAAGTCTTCATCATTGTTTTGCTCTGATTCGTTATCATCATCTGTTTCATCGCTAGCTACAATTTCAAGCACAGCTTTAGGAACATTTACAAATTGGCTAGCAATATCAGGATCCAAACAATTGGAAGGAGCCGTACCCGTAGACTCGATTATTTCATCAATAAAACCTTGATCTAATGCTTCTTCTGCTGTCATCCATGTTTCAACCGTTAACATTTCAGCAATAGCTTCTTTTTCTATTTTTGTTTTGTTCGTGTAAGCAGTAGTTAAAGCAGCCTCGACCTTATCTAAAGTTTCAGCATTTTTACGCATAGCATCAGCGTTACCTCGACAATTATTGAGAGGCTTATGAATCATCATCATACCAAGCGGTGACATTTTCACTTTGCAACCTGGTACCATTGGGATAATTGATGCCATACTTGCCGCCCAGCCATCAATGATAAAGGTGATTTTGCCTTCATGATTTAACAAGGTGTTATATATTAGCGTTCCATCAACAACGTCACCACCAAGTGAATTGATATGTACAACCAAATCACGCTCTTTACCAAGGCTGGACACCTCATTAGCAAAAGCTTTTCCTGTAACGCCATCATCCCACCACGTTTGACCAATGATGTCGTAAATATTAATGCGAGCTGCTTCACTGCTATTGTCCATATTTAGTATTTCAAAGGGTGCTTTTGCGTTTTCAGGACGCGTCATTTTTACCGGATTAGGCATAAGTGCTCCGTTACTCTTGTGTAATTAATTGATTAGCGAGATCATCTACTTGTAACTGACCTGCTTTGGTTGTGACTTTAGGGTTTGAATCAAGCACTAGCTCACTGGCTTGCTCTAGCAATAATTGTTCATCATTTTTGGTGATGTCACCGTTTCGCTCAGCTACTTTGTCAGCTCGGGTTGCGTAACCTGCACGTACTTCAATTAAGTCGGCCATCACATCTTTAAGTGGGTCAACCCAATCCCATTTAGGGGTAAACCATTTAGGTAGGTGTTCATCACGGTTTGACCAGTAGTTGGCAATTTTTGCTGCGCCTGAAATTACCGCATGATCTAAAAACCATTGGGCAATAGGATGACAAAATCTGTGTATCATCATCATGTATTGCAGTTGTTCTATTCTGCGACGAATTTCAACAAGTCCTGCGCGAATACTTGAGTAATTAACATCGGTTAAATCACCCGTAAGTTGTTCATACGTACAACCCGGTAAACCTTTAGCAATAGTACGAAATTCTGATTTAAGCCATGGAATATAGTTTTGACCAATGCCATCAGGTGATGAAAATGTAACGTCTTCATCTTCTTCCATGTAATGAATGCCGCCAGGGCGAATTTCAGTAATTGGTGTGCCTGCTTCGGTTTCTTCACCATTGTTTTCACCCACTAAATCACGGTTTACTTCGTTAGACTCTTGGCCAGCCATGATTTCTGGTGATTTTTTGGTAACAATCCAGCCAAACAAGGCCGCTGATTTTTGTTTCATCAACGTGCTGTCTTGCATTTCGTCTATGTCATATAAACGGGCAAGTACGGCTGTTAATTCTGGTACACCTCGTTGTTGCCCTGGGCGTAAACGTCTGAATAAATGAATAACATCATTCGCTGGCACTCTCACTCTACTGTTTGCGGTGAGCGTGCCACTTTCTGATGGATGATTTCGCCATAAATGATAGTTGCTGCGCTGGCCTATACCGTTAAACTCAATCCCCATGGTGATGTTGGTGTTATCAAATTGAACGTTATAGTTTTCGTCTAAGTGATCGCTCTCTAATAGCTGTATTTGCAATGGAACGGATAAACCATCTTGTGGCAAACGAGCTCTACGACGAGCAAGTACTTCGCCTGACTCAAATTGACTACGCGCCGCTAAAAGCTGTAATCCATAGAAGTTGTCAATGCCATCGGCATCACACTCTTTTATCCATTTTTCCCAGAGCTTTTGAACTTCTTTGTTAGGCCATTTAGCGGTAATACCATTGCCGATTAATTGGCTGGTATAGTTTTCAATTGCACTAACAGCCAAAGGGTGATTTTGAATAGCATGGCGCGATCGCTTTCTTAATGTAGCAAGTGATTGCTTGATGTCTTGGTTTGGACCACCGTTTGACATGCCTTTATTACGCATACGATAAGAGCGACTTGCCCCTTCGTATGCATTATGAAATTGTGCTGTTGTCATGCCGCCATGCACATTGATACGAGGCTTTTTGATTTTTGTGACCATTAAAAGCCTTTTCCTGTACTAATGAGTGAATAACGTTTATTAGTTTTACGAGCAAGTTGTCGATTAAGACGAGCTTCTTCTTCTGCTAACTGTGGCAAGCTGACCTCAACAAAGCTTGTTTTCCGGCCTTGATACATGACTTCGCCAACACGTTCTCCTGCTCTTAACTTTTTTTGAGCAACACGAAGGTCAGCAATGTCAGTTTGTAATTGTTCTTTAGTGGCCACTAGTTAATTCCTCCGGTAACGGTACCGCGTTTTCTCTTTTTCTTTTTGATGGTGGCTTTAGCCGGTGAATCGATATTTTTAAATGACGCTGCGAGCTGCTGCATGTTCAAACCAAAATATTGCACAGAGCAATAAAATGCAGCTTCAGCATAAACGGTACAATCCAGTTCTTCATTTCGAATACCGTCATATAACGGCAACCAGCGATAAACTGCGCGACCTTTGATGTATTCTCTACGCTTACTTTCAGAGCAAAGCTCGTTGAGCATTTCCTCATTACAAATTTGGTCGTTGAGCGGTAAATGAAAACACCCGGGTATTGCTTCGTCTGAAGCTTTAGGGTGAATTTTAAAACTACTAAAAATGCTTTCTTTTGCTGTATCAGTGCCAACAGTAACTAAATAGGTTTTACGTGACCGATCAGGTTTTTTCGGCATAGTGGCAATGGGGTTTCCGTAAGTGTTAGCCCCTTTGCAAGGCAGCATCCTTGTAATCCCAATCCGTCTTGAAAAAGCATGTACCTGGTCGGTAAAGTGACCACCAGTATCAAAGTTAAATCGTGATATTTTTAACTTTACGCCACTTTCGTGGGTGTATTCACGATTACATGCTATCTCTAATTCATCCCAAAACTCTGGCTCTTTCGGGTTGCCACGCACTTCAAATTTATCTATTTTGAAGCGTTCGCCATCGAGGCCCCAACCATAAACAACACCTGGCACCCAAGTGTCTTGCATATCTAAACCACAGGTTAAGTAATACGCATGTTTTGGTACTTGTGCTTTGTACATTTCACGACGAAGCATTAAGCTTTCTGCCGTGGTTTTCTCACCTGTTTCTTCTTCAAACGCTTGACCAAGCGTAGTATTAATGAATTTTTTTAAGCCTGCCGGTGTGCCTTTATCTTGATACCAATCACGAACTATTTTCCACCAGGGCGCAAAGTGAGAATAGATGGTCCATATCCCCATCCAAGCAATTGTTTCTGGTGTTTCTACTGGCTGTCTGGTTTCTGCGTCAAAAAAGTCTATACCGTCAAATGTTAATAAGCCTTGAGTGCTTTGATAATAACCAAGCTTGTCAGCTTCTAAATATTCAACGTACTGAAATTTGTCATGGCAATGTTTACAAACATAATGTGCTGATTTGTTTCTAGCTGAGCCGGTTAAGCTTCTATCCCACTTCAAACCATGTTTGCTGTCTTTGCCACCAAACTCTAAAATTTGAAAGCCACCACAGCGAGGACAAGGAATATAACGGTAAAAATGCTGTTCGCAATGATCAGCGCGTTTGGTTATTAAGCACTGGCCTTTAATAGTTGGTGATGAACCATTAACGAACTTACTGAACGCTGAACCTTCTAAACGTTTTTCAATAAGGCCAAGGGCGTCACCTTCATCGCCAACGTCCATTTTGTACGAACCACTTTCATCAGTTATCGCTACATCAAGAGATAATTCACGAAAGTTGTTTGCTGACTCTGCGCCAAGTAAAAACAGTTCACAAAAGTTTAAAAAGCTTTTATTTTCTTTGGTGTTGTTCTTGTGCTTTTTCCCCCACCAAGGGAATAATTTTCTTAGTGGTTTAACGTCACGGATCATGGTGTCGATATGTTTTTTAGAAAACCTATCGCGCATGGTGTCGTTCGGTTGCCAAACACCTATATTTCGTTGCTTATGATCAATGAAATAATTAATGGCAGCACAGACAATTTTAGTAAAACCTGTTCTGGCTGCTTTGGGCCATGCAACCTCTAATACTTCATCATTGCCAATACTATTTAAAATAGCTACTTGGTAACCAACAGTTGTCCAGTCACCTTCAATGTATGAGGATTCTGGTGACATGTAGAAGTTTGAATCTGCATGCTCTACCGCTGTCATTGGCTCAGGTCTGAACAGAATACTTAAGGCACTTTTAAATGCTTTTTTTACTGCTCTAATCTGGTGTACTGACAAGCTCATCAATTATTTCATCCAAGTGTTGCCCAATTTTTGATGTCTCGTTTTGAACTTTAATTACTTCAATTTCGACGCTTTCAATAACTCGGTGGCTAACATCTGGATTGTTTCTTTTAATTATTGGAGTAAGTGCTTTGAAATTAGCGTTAACGCGAGACATAACACCCGCTAATAAATGACGAGCTATTTCAACAGGAATGTTTAAACCTTCATCACGATCATTTTTTATTTTCTTTGTCCTGAGGTTTTCTTTAGCAATATCTAATTTTGCTTGCTCCATTTCTGAATCAATATCATCAGCAGGTGCCGCACCATTTTTTAAATGGCGGCTTTTTAAAAATGCGATATACCATTTCCGCACAGCAACTAAATCATATCCCCCTTTTCCGCTTGGAACTGGAAAGCCTGGTTGCTTGTGCCAATTTCTTACTTGTCTGCCAGAGGCCTCTAAAAATAAGTGCTCAGCGACTTCGCGTTGAGTTGCCATAAATCAAAAGCTCATGTTTAAAAAGGCTAACCGGAACCGGAAACCCCAAATGAAAAAATTTTCGTAAATTCTGAAACTCTGCGCTGCCGCGCCCCCTCAATGGGAATTTTTAGGCCAAAAGGACCCAAAAAATCTAGATGAGAATGATTCTCATTTAGATTTACAGTATGATTACTTCTGCTGCGACAATAGGTATGATGCTGCTCTATTAAACTCTTTAGGGAATGTGTGCTTGGCTTCACGTTCAAAGTATTTAATCATCACCTCTTGTGAGAACGTGGCTGGTATTGATGGTCCTGATACCAGTGTTGGCTTGCTTCTGTATCCAGCTGTGCGCTTAAACACTTTCAGTTGACCTTTGCCATCACGACCAATGAAGGTGCCTTTGTACACTTTCTCATTGTTCCAAGCTGAAGCGATGACACCTTTGTACTTGAACTGACCTTTACTATAGCCACGCTTACGGCTATTAGATTTATATCTACGTCTAAAGAATGCAGGGTTCTGCATATTCCTACGAACAAACTCAATCAGGTTGATAGCTTTAGCTTTGCGCGGCGCTTCTATTATTGCTGTTAATGTTTTGGTTTTTGAACGTGTTACTCGTATGTTTTCACGTACCAGTTTTTGTTTATAGCCTGTTTCATCGGCTATCGCTTTTACACCTTTGGACTCTACGCTTCTAATGGTTCTGTTGATACCCATGTTAGCAGCGCGAGTGATAACTTGATCATAGCCTTGAATGTTCTTATCAATTTGAGCAGCAACTTGGTTTATGTTGATGTCTAATTGAACAGAAGCATTACTCATTAGATGTCTACACCTTCTATCACTAGCTTAGATTTACGTTGCTTCTTTTGGATGATCACTTTAGATGCTCCCGCTACGCCTTTAACAATACCTGTGACATCGTACGCTCCTGCTGGAATACCTACCTTACCAAGTGACAAGTAAATGTAACCATTGTTGTCATAGCTCACAACGTCAGGGTGATTGATTGATGTTAATGTATATTCAGTGCTATCTACTTTGTTTTTTAATGAAATATGTAAATCAGTCGCGCCTTGATTCATAAACTCATACGGCGCACCGTCATAGATGTATTGGCACTGAATAATGTTGTCATGGCCGTTATAAAATAACTCTACACCACTCATTACGCTACCGCTGTTGGTTGCAAGCTTCGGTATTCACCTGCAGGAACATCAACAGGGTTACCTGCCGTTATTTCTTGATCGGTTATTTCATCAGTCACATAAAGCACTCTTGAGGTAAGCGTATCTATATAAGCAATATGCAAATCATCTGTGTTTTCTGTATCAATAAGTGATATCACACCAGCTTTGCCATTACATTGCCACTTACGATCATGTGTTTCATGATTCGACAGCGACATGTCGCCACCTGTAACCGCTTCAGTAAGTACAATATTGGCACCTGCTGTTACAGTCGCATGTGAATCTGCTAATGCGTAAGCTTTTAACACTGCAACTTGATTTGTTTTTAATAGCTCTGCTGGGCCATTATCTAAAACGTCCGGATGAGAATATAAAACGCCCATGATAAATTCCTAATGTAATACTGATGTTGGTGTGTTACTCACCAAAACATTCTCTGGGGTAACACTGATTAATACTGACTTTTGTGGGTCAATATCTTCGATTAAACTACTTACCAAGTAACCAGGTAATGCCTGGTTATGTTGCTCTGCTATCGCTGGCTCTAATTCATGCACTTGAATGACAAAGTTGTTCTCGCCTTGGTTTTGCTGTTGAGCAATGGCTAATTCATGCTTTAAGCCTTGGATAACTTCAAGCAACAAAGCTTTGTTATGCTGTTCTGCCACTGTTGAAAGTAAACCATGAACTTGGCCAATGGTTATTTTTAGTGCTTTATTAACTTGCTGCGCGGTAACTACACCAAGGGTGTGAACTGTACCAATAGCGGGTTTAGTTGCTTTATTTTCCTGCTTAGCAACTGATGCATCTAATTGATGAAGTTGCTCTATATCACCGCTTAATGCTTTATTAACTTGTTGAGCTATTGCTAAACCAAGTAAATGTGCTTGATTTAATTCAACGCTTGTTGCTTGGTTTGTTTGCTGTGCTTTTGCTAAAGATAAATTGTGTTGCTGAAACAGTTCACTAACTAATGCTTTATTGGTTTGCTGTGCTACAACAGCATCCAATATGCTGGTTGATGCTAATGATAACGTTAATGCTTTATTAATCTGTCTTGCAACGCTTACTGATAGATTATGTACTTGGCTTGCTGGTAGCTTAGCTGCTTGATTAGTTTGTTGGGCTATTGTTGTTGATAATTCATTAACTACCGCCACGCCAGTCCAGTTATTAATTTTACCCCATGCATTTAAACTCATGCTGTTATCGCTTCTAATGCGCTGCCATCAATACTAGCCTCTAGGTTATCTATTACATGGCCTGATACTGTAGTGCTTTTAGGTGCATCAATTAAAACACTAGTATTGTTATTAGACCACACTAAATCTCCATCATGTAAGATTCTATCAGTTCCACTTTCAACTAACCTTGTATGATATGTACCATCAGGTATACCTGGTGCCGTTAAATTCGCGGTTGATGTGTTAATATCATCATACTGAATCTGTGCAGCTTGGTTTAAATCAGGAGTCAATATGATATGAAGGTCATCGTTTCGTGGATCGGTAGCTGAAGATATATCCATCACAGATAAATCACCCCCAGGTAAAGCATTGGGATTAGAAGCCAATACAGCATTGAAAGCTAATAAGGTATCTCCACTAATTGTTGGATATTTGGTTAGGTTATACCCACACCCAAAGTCAGCTTTAACATCATTAATAAATGCGTTTAAATTAGCCTCGATTGTAGCTTGACCATCACCTTCATCGTTTTCACCACCAATGCCTGCACACGCTGAAAGTGTTCCACCAACAGCATCAGCAAAAGCTTGTAATCTAGGGTATAAACTTCCTGTTTTTTGCCATTGACTATATCCTTGACCTCCCTGAGCGACATTACCAATACAAATAGGTACTCCTGCATTTGCAAATAAACTAGCCAACCTAGCATCTGTACTACCTGCTGAGTTGTTATCATAGCCGTTTGTAGGGTCTGTCAGAGGTTGAAACACACCATCTTTCCACATAATAGGTAATGGTTTATTGCGACTAAATGAGGGCACCTGTAATTCCCCCCCTCTACTCGATGTATTAGATTGTCCAGGTCTGCCCATTGTCCAAGCGGCTGTTATATAAATAACTTCAGCATTGATAGATTTATCATTTCCAAAGGCGACAATAATATCAACTTGACCTTTAACTCTAACATTAGCTGAAAACCCATCACCAGTAGGCGATGCATCTAAAACAACAAAATCAACACCACCATTCATGCTTAATACTATTGTGTCGGGACTACCTGAATAAGTACCAGCTATAGGGAATACGGCCTCACCATTTTCATCATGAGTGATGCACTGATAATCCGCAATAGATGTTATAACTATATTGCCAGCTGTATCAACAACGAAACCACCAGTAGTATATCCAGTTAATGTTCCATTCTGTCCATCTAATGTGTCTACCAATATTGTATCGGTTGGTAGAGTGTAATCATCAGTGTCATAAGATCGACTATTGACTCCATCACCAGACATGTCTAATGTGCTTCTGATGACCTTGGTAAATGCTCTACCAATTTCTGAAAGGGTAAAATTGCCTGCCGCAACTTTAACGGTAGAGGATACACCATTAGCAGTTAATGTCACATTGTTTGAAGCATCGCGAACTAACGTCCAGTTTATTATTTCATCTTCGGTGAAGGACCAAGAACCATCTATAAATGTTCCAGCAACCTTAGCCCTAAATACTCCGCTAGCAATAGCCACAAAATGACTGTTGGAGCTATAGAGCACATATGTATTACCTGCAGCTGTAGAGTAAGTAAAAGACCCACTCAGGCTAAATGCGCCTGTGAATGTTATAGGGGGTATTGTAACCTTACCTGTCGTGTCGCCTTTTATTGCCATAATTAAATACTATTCTGACTGTAACTATTTTATTGGTCTGCCGCCTGAAAGTAGCGGAACTACAAAGGGGTAGATTGCTACAAAGATTGAAGTCAGTAACAAGCGGCATACCAATAAAGTTTAGTAACTTTATTGTTCTTCTTCGTTTTCTTTACGTAAACCACGTTGATAGTAGTTTGTTCGTGCGTTGTTCATTCGTATTGCTGATACACCAACAGCTAGAGTAATAACACCGCTAAGTAACAACATTGAAGCTTCTAAGCCTGACAATGTGCCAATAAAACTTCCAATTGACAGTATCATTGATGTGGCATTTAAATTATTTGGGCTTTCCATTAGTGTTCCGTTGCTCATGAGTTTCACTTTCCCACTGTCGTAACAGTTTTCTATCGCTGAGGCATTGATTACCAAAAGCCTGCAAATCAAAAATATAATTGACTAGATCTTGATTTGTTTTGCCTTGGAATACTGGCAAGTAAATTTGTTCCATTAACACTTTTGGTGGTGTTAATTTTACTGTTTTCGTCTGAATTACTATTTCTGGGGTGCTTGAGCACGCTGACAATATCATCAGGAACAAGAGCATCAGACCATTCAATAATGTTTTCATCGTCACTTTCCTTTATCACTTCAACCAATACTTGCTTAACTTCAATATTGTCTTTCGCTATATCATTAACAATAACGCTTCGCTTATAGGCTATCTGCTCGTTTTGTTTGAGTTGATGCATTAGCTCGGCAATAGTTGCTACGCTTTCGTTGTTCGCGGTTTTTAATATCTGTGCGTTGGCAGTTAACACCTTGTTATCTTTTGATAAAGACGCATTAGCCGCATTTAGCGAAAAGATAATGGCTATTAACGTAAATATAACCAAAGCAACAACTGTTTTAATTATTGAGCTGAGCCCGAAATTTTTGAATATGGATAACATAATTGATCGTTTCCTTTGAGTGATGTTTAGTGACTTTCGGCAAACAATTGATGATCGGGTCGTAAAAAACAGCCATATTGCAAAGTTTTTGTGCTTTGGCAATATTTCCTGCTCCTGCGTTATAACTAGCAAGCATCAATTTGATTCTTTCAATGACTGGCCGAGGCGAATACCAGAAGCGATAAAGCTTACTGTTATACCAAGCGGCGGCCTCTATATTGGTTCGCGGATCAAACACATGTGACCCTTGCTTGATTAGGTTGGGAACATCTTCCCAAGTTGTCGGCATAAACTGACAAACACCTTCTGCCCCTACTGGAGAGACTGCTGTCGGTTTAAATCGGCTTTCTTGATAACACTGAGCTTTTAGCCAGTACCAATCAATACCAGGCATATGCCAAGACATTGCTGACTTAAAATAAATGTCGTATTTAAGCGATTGTAAAGGTGAAGATAAACAATGCTGTGTAACAAATATGGCGAACATTAAGATAGCGCACTTGATAATGTTCATGTAATTCCTTCCATGTTTTTTGAAAATCAATACCCGAACGCTTATCTGCAATACGTAACGAAGTAAACAAAAACACTGTTGCCAATAAAGCCGCTAAGCCTTTTTTAACAACAGCAAATAAAATTGGTATTAAAAACTCCATGTCACATTTCTCGTTACTCTTTGTTGAATTTTAGGCATAAAAAAACCCGCTCTATTTAGCAGGTTTGTGTATACGGTCTTTTTGCATCTTGGGAAAACTATACCATCAAAAAGGGGCAAAACCAGCCCCAAAAATGGGAAGTTTCTGACATGCGTTCCAGAATTACTAATATCGTGGTTTTTCTCGCTTTCAGTAGGAGAATCATGCCAACTTGTTAAACGTTATTGTTTTTAACAAGTTATTGGCTAAAGGTTTACTGGTGAAAAGAGGAAAAACGATCCTTAGTAACAGTGTTATATTGCCTCGGGCAATTCAGGTAATGGCATCCAGTGTGTCATATCTTCTCCACCTATATTGCACCAGTACCCATCGTCAAATTCACATTCAAAAAAGTAACTCCCATTAAACCCTAAAATCTTATTCCCTTGCATAGCTTCTGGTGGAGCCTGATTTACATCTTTAAGCACAAAATGTTTTTCGTACCAATCATTAACCTGTTTAGCATTAAATACTGGCGTTTCGTCTGCAAATGTTCTCGCTGTTCTAGCTAGTAATCTTTCCATTTTTAGTTCCTCTTTCATTTAATCGGCAAATATAACAACTGCTATCAAACGACAAATAACAGCTGGTTCGTTCCTCACAGACGCTTTATATTTGCATCTGTGCTTTAGGTTATGTTCTCACAATAAACGGTGTAGTGTGCTGCAATACATAACGTTTAATTACCAAGCGCACATCACCACTACCTCGAAAGTTTTTCTTTATATAGTGCCTTGCTTCATCTTCAGTTTCTGCATCTATCTCAAAAGCAGGCGCACCAACTGGCCCAACAAAATATTTAATAATGTCTCTGTCATGGTTCGCTTCAACACAACCCTTTTGACCGCAAATATTACATTCACCACTCATCTTTAAATCCTCAAAATAAATCACATAACAAAGCGCATCAATCGGACTCTACGAGCCGTTGTGCTTGGGGTTAGAATGGCTAATCGATAATATATATTTTATCCAGCAGCTTTTTTAAATTATCTATATCTTCTTTGTATCGCAGAACTAAAAATGCACCATCTTCTTTATCGCACAACACAATGCCATTATTAGTGGCTAAAGAGGTGTATTCTCTTTTTGAATGTTTCTCTACTATGCTTACCATTTCAATCCTACCTTTTGTGTTAATGCCAATCTAACAAATAATTCAAACGGACTGTCAACAGTTCGCTCGTTCCTCACGCTGTTTCCAGCGCGCTTAATTTGAGGTTAGCAGGAATTAATCGACCACCATACTGCGCCGTCATTTTTTACTAATCCACGCCTTTTTAATTTTTGCAAATTTTGACTTACATCTAATCTAGTTAGTTGATTTTGCAGATGACTAAGTTCATCTTTATTTCTTAGGGTTAAAAATATACTCCATGCACTTCGTCTGTTTTTTGGTTTTAACTCTGCCAACACATGGCTTTCAATATTTTGCATAACTACCTCCTAAATAATTACAATTCAACGCGTAGCACAACAATCAAACATCCCACTCACATTGTGCAAACCACCATGCTTTATTAAGATCTTTCGTTCTCGCGTATTCAGCTAAGAAAGCATCAAAGCACTCTACCGCTAAACCACAGTTGCATATCAGCTCTAGGTATTCATTTAAGTCGGTAGCCTTATGCCCAGTAAAAGGCATTATTAATTCGCCGCTAACAACGGCTTCAACGGGATTGCTAACAGTTGGCTTCTCGTCAAAGGCTTCCTCTAATTCTTTATTTGTATTTCCAAACATTTATTCTCTCCTTTGGGTCGCAACCCATTAATCTAAGGTTAGGCGGTTAATTCAATTTCAGCGTTTTGTGTAAACTGTCAAAATCAGCCGCTCTAACATCTTTTACTATTTTATTTATTTGGCTATCTGGCAAACCAAGCTTGTTTAATGTTTGCTCAAAAGCTATTTGTAATCTTGTTCGGTCATTAGCAACCTTGCAAAGTTCTTCACCAAACTTTTGCAGCATTCTAGCTTTATCACCAGTAGCCATAACTTAAAAACTCTCTGGCTGTGCTACAGCGCGCACAGCAGCCATAAAGCCTTTTTGTAAATCCGTTTTAGCTACAGCAACCCATCGTTGATCTAACTGTTTATTACTTTGTAGCTCCTCGATTAAAACTCCAACCTCTTCGGCTTTCGCTTTAACTGCGTTCATAGCATCAATCTCAGCTTGACTCAAATCACGGTAGCCTTTAATTTTCTTGTGTTGATTATCCATTGTATTTCCTCTTTCTTTGATTAAGTTGCCAAGCAAACCGCCTAACAACGCGTTTAAATTTGATTGCTACAGTTGCTACGCGCCTTGCGCAACAACTTAACGCAAATGGTTAGTTTGCTTTATCGTAGTTCGCATACATCTAGCTTAATATAAATGTAATACTGATAGATATTAACGAACCGATCGTATAGCCGACCCAAAACCCCAAGCTCTCTAATTTAATGTATTTAATGTATCACCGCCTTTGTGTATCAATTGCTAACTGTTTAAGTTTCGGTAGTTCTTTTTCAAATTCCAATATCAAATCTTCTTCATTAAGCTTTCTAGAAAAAATAAAAGCACACTCTGAGCAGTGTATTTGACTAACACTTATTTCAAAGCTACTTCTTATCCCTAAGCCAACATAACTTTGATTGCACATAGGGCATTTTTGTCCGCTGAGATTCATGGTGTAACCTCTGGCTCGACTGATAAAGCTTCAACAACAGCATCTACAGCCCACTTGTGAGGCTCAAACGCTTGTGCTTCATCGTCTGTTTCTGGCAAGTAATCATGCCTACCTGTTATTGCTTTAGCATGCTTTAATGCGTGTTTTTGTAATAACTCTCTTGCTTTGCTTTCTTGTTGTGTTTTCATATTTTTCTCGCTTATCGTTTAGCGCTGTCAGCAAAACTAACAACACGTATCAAAGGAATTTAACAGTAAGTTACCCTGTTAAATCCTCTGTACTATGGGTTATGCGGTTATCTTGTCTTGCTCGAATTTTCGCCCTTGATCAAACGCCTCTTGTATTTTTCTAGCTATAACCTTGTTTATAGCTTCTATTTTTCGGTGCTCTGCATCTGCATCTTTCCCAAAATCAGCGTCTATCTTTCTGTGTATTTCTTCATACTCAAAATCATAAAGCTCACAAAAAACCTTTTCTTTTACTTCCATCTTCTCTATCTCCAATAGTTACCGCCTAACAACCGCAATCAAATGAAGTTAACAGTCGCTACGCTCGGTTAATTCATCTGTTCCATACGGTTATAAGGCTCTCTTAAACTGTATCTCAACCTCATAAGGAGCCAAAACAGTATCTGTTTCACCACAAAACGGACAGTAGATTTTTTGCTGTGGCGGGTTACTCATTAGGTGTCCGCCTTTAGGGTCTGCGATCATCATTCCGCCACAGTCACAATACTTGGCACCTTTTGCTACTGCTTGTATATTTTGTACTTCCACTTTAGTTCCTTAGCCTTATAACAAGGCAATTAATCGTGACTGCGCAAAGGTTAGTCAACATGCTAGTTTGTCACCAAATACCCTTGTGCCTGAAAATTAACTCTCTCTTGATTTATCTCTGGTAGCGTTTTTTTCAAGCCGTTAGGGTGGTTAGGAAGTATCGTATGTGTTTTCTGTTGCTGCTGAAAACCACCTTGCTGTTGAGGTGCTTGTTGACCTTGGAAGCCGCCTTGTTGACCAGAAGGCTTACCATCTAACATTTGCATTACACCGTTAAAGCCTTGTAGAACAATCTCGGTAGTATATTGGTCTTGCCCTTGTTGGTTGGTCCATTTGCGCGTTTGTAGTTGACCTTCTACATAAACTTTTGAGCCTTTTTTCAAATAGTCTCTGGCAATTTCTGCTAACTTTCCAAATAACACAACTCTATGCCATTCGGTTTTTTCTTTTTGCTCGCTTGTTTGTTTGTCTTTCCATTTATCTGAGGTGGCAATGGTAATGTTTGCTACAGCACTATTGTTTGGCAAAAATTTAAACTCTACGTCTTTACCTAAGTTACCAACTAAAATCACTTTATTTACTGACATGGGTTTTCCTTAAATGATGGCTAATTCTTGCTTTAATGCTCTAGCTGCAAGAATGTCTTCAATACGGCGTCTAACGGTGCCTTCTGCTTTTTTTTCAGGGCTAACGCTGCTTGTGTCACCGGGTCTATTACTGATAACAAAGGTTATTTTTTTAGACTTCTTCGATATTTTATGATTACAGCCACAGCTCAACGTGTGCCCAGAAGAAAAATTATCCATTCTGACTTCGGTTTCTTTTCCGCAATCACATTGGCAATGTAAGTACTTTTGATTGTTTCTTCCTTTTCGCTTAGCTATAGATACTGCTGTTAATTTGCCGTATTTAGTTCCGATAATGCTAGTCACAACCCCTCTCCTTATTTTAATGACACTGACTGCAAGCGTTTGTATAGCGCGGCAGCAACTTTATATTCCACTTCGTCACCTGCATCGCGACACATGTCTGCATATTCAAGCACTTTCATTTCAGAATTTTTCAAGTGTTGAGTCATAGCAAGTTTTGCTTTTTGTAAGTTTGCTGTAGTCATATTGACTTTCTCCCTTTGTAGCTCTTTTTTTAAATCTGGAAAATAACGAATCAATGCTTTAAACGCGTCATTAATTTGCTTTACGGTATGCATGGCTTTGTTTTTGCCTATACTTACCATGCTTAGTTCTTCTGCAAATAGAGCTTTGGCTTGCGCTGGCTTGGTCATGCTTTTATTGATATTTGGAATGTCAACCGCAACCGTGCTCATGAGTTATCCACATTTTCAGGGGATAACTCAGTGCACAGTCTTAGCTCTGGCTTGTTGTTTAAAAGTCCGGTGTCTTCATAGAACACTTCAAAACCACAACACTTAGCATAAGCAAGCTCAGCTGCAGCACCTTTACTGTGTTCATAACCCGTTAGCATGTAAATAGCGTTACATACCGCCAACATGGCCATGTCTATACGCATATACTGCTCATAGGTTAGTCCGTCAGGGTTGACCGCTGGATTTAAGGCAATAAACCCTTGCTCGGTTAGCATTATTTGTGCGTCATCAAACGCTTCTTTGTTGGCGTTTTTAATGCCCGTCATAGGGCCAGAAATATAAATAATCTTACTCATGAATTGCTTCCTCAAGTGCGGCTTCAGCAGCAGCTATTTGCTCTGTTATCTTTGGGTACGATATATTGCTAGCGTCAAACACCTCTCGCTCAGTTTCATCTGTGACTTCCATGTCTTTAAACGAGTAAAACAACCGCGACATTTCTTTAGCAAACAACACAAAATCAGCATCAATTCTGGCTAAGTGATCGTCGCTATCAATGTCTTCATTTTGTTCGGTCAGTACATCAAAAGGTTTGAGTTTTTTAATAAAGCCTCTGCTATCAAGGGTTAAATGAAATGCTTCATCAAACTCCAGGCTAAGGTGGTTAACATCTCGATCATCTTCACTAACAAGAGTGCTAATTCTTGGCTGGGTAATATCATGTTCGTTAGTAAATTTAGCCTGTGCTGGTGAGTCACCCATTGCTGATAACTGAACATCACCACTAAGCACAAAGCTTGCGTCTAAATCACGCTCTTTTGATATCCAGTCATTCAAGCATTGTTGCAAAGAGCTGGTGAAATAATCAGACACGGGTAAATGGCCAATGCACTTTCTTAATAATGCTAAAATATCCTCAGCGGCGCCTCTAGTGGCGGTATCAATAATGACTAACTGGTTAATGTTGTCTAAATAAATGCTGGTGTACTTGTAAGTAGGAAACGCGTTAGGCAGGTGATGAAATAACACATCTTCTTTAAGTTGTTCTTTTTCTTTTTTCGTAGCGCTTCTACACTGCTCTTCTTCAATAACCTTTATTTGTTTATCCACTTCTTTTTTTACAAAGTCTGCGGGTAATACTTTGGTTGACTTACAGCTTCTGATTAATTGATAGTTGTTATTATTTACGCTGTGCACTAAATTCTCGGTGCCTGGTAAAGCGCTAACCCAACCAAAAGTGCTCATTTCTGTGGCGCAACATTCTCTAAACTTATGTTGGGTCAATAAAAGCTCTAAATTCAGCTGAGAAAAAAAGTTAGCTCGCGTTAGTCTGAAAATATAAGCGTTTTTAAACCACATAAGCTGGCTCTCCCGTAGGTAATTCAGGTAATGCCGATAATTTAGGTAAGCTAAGCAATTTTGGTAAGCGTAGCGCGACACTTTGCTTTTTTACCTGTTTAATTTTTTGAGTGGTTTTTTCTAAAACGCTTAACGCTAGATCATGTGCATGACCATCTGTGCAATCAAACACCATATAGTGATCACTCTCTATTTTTGCTGACAATAAACCTTCATGTACATGAATAGGAAAATCAGGAAAGCCTGTAATATTGGCCGTTTCAAGTAACGCTTTTAAATTACCGCTGGCATGAACTACGCCCAAGTTTTCGCGGTTTTTTAATACTATAAAATTACGCATGTTTCTTTCTCTTTTTGTCTAACGTAGTTGCCACTTTATTTAAAGCGGTGTGTTCCATTTGCCTAATAACAGCGTCCATCACAATCAATCTTGGCTTCCAATCTCGACGAAATGTTTTGCTGTCGTTAACGCTAATAGCGTGCATTATTTTTTTGTTTTCAATCAGGGGTTGTTGAGCAACACTTAACTTATAATTAATGAGAGCAAACTCTAAAAGGCGCTGAGCCTTGGGAACTGAGGCTGCATTTAACCGATGAAACACCAGGTATTCTTTATAAAAAGCAAGCCACAATGGCACTGTTAAGTTAACAACCTCTGTTTCAGTGACGTCTAACCCCACTACAAACTTCACTAAGGTTTTTTCATGCTCTTCAAGCGCATTAACGGCATGTACAAAAGGGGTTTGAGAAAAAGCCCAAGGTGGGACTAGGCATTTAGAGCCAAACACACCGCTGATAATATTGTTTTTATCAAGCGCATTACTTTTAGTGTTGCAGCTAAATGCCCAATCAATCGAGTTACGTAAATAAATATACAGTCTCTCGTTTGACATACTCAGCCTACTTATTTAACGGGCTATTAGCCCAAATTTGTTGTAGTTTGCTTGTGACCCCAGTGCTAAGTTGAATAACTGTCGATTCTCGTAAACACACAGCAACAAGCTCTATTAGTTTGTCTTGCAGTAGTTGAAGCTCTGCAATATCGTCACGTTCATCATACTCACCATCCATTGCGGGTTTTGAGCCGCCAATAACATCAGCAAACTGTCTGCTTATTTCATCTATCCGAGCGGTGGTTTCTTTTGTGTTGATTTGAGTAGCGCTTGGTAAAGGTATTAGCATGTAACCAGTATTAGCCATCATTTGGTTAAGCGCAGTTTGTTTAATGTTTTCAGGCAGGCATGACAACCAATAATGTTTCCATGACAACGGCATGGGTTTTTCTTCATTTAATATTCGTGAAACTCTTTGTAGTGCTGTGTTTTTCCACGTTTGGTATTCGCTAATTTGCTCAGGCACGCTTTTAACCAAGTTGTCGGCGGCAAGTTTCTCGTAAAGCTCTTCCGAAAACTTAGTTATTGTCATTGGCGTACTGTCTATCCAATGCTGTGTTATATCTAACAGTAACTTTTGTTCGTTGAATGTTGTGTCAGCGCTATGACAAAGACTTTCATCAGCAATAGGGCTATAATTAACAATGAAGTCAGGATAATGCTCAGGTGATAAGACGTGCTCGGTTTTTAAGCCTTGCTGTTCAAAAATGCTAACCAGAGCAGTAAGTAATTTTTTACTTACATTGTTAACGGGTTTAGTCTCTAGGCGTGACAGCGTATTCTTAGAGCCACCCGGAACACCGTTTAAAAGTTTTTCTAACGCTGTTAAAGATAGGTTTCGCGCATCTCTACATTTTTTTAGAGGTGTCATTTTGCTTTGTCCTTGATAAGCATATTTGCGTACACTATACATTAAACATTTATGCTTATCAAATATGGGAAGCATATTATTTTTTATGGCAAAATATCTTTTTTAATGGGAAATTTATGCTAATGAACAAAACACTTGGGCAATGCCTTGAATTCTACAGAACGGAACTCGGTTGGAGTCAAACGCAAGCATCGGGTGAAACTGATTTTGTTATTTCTCAACAGCAAATCGGCAAGCTAGAAAAAGATGACATTAAAAACCCTGGTATATTTACCATAAACACCCTGCTTGATGCTTACAATAAAGAGCCTAACGATTTAAAAAAAGACATGGCTGAAGGTGTAGAGGTTGCGGTAAAAGAACAGGCGCCTTTATTTTCTGTTAGCTCAACTATCCCTTTACTTCATAGCAAAGACATTAAGTGCTACTTAACGGGTGAGCCGGTTACAGCAATTGACCACATCCCTTATACTGAAAACCCAAGTAAAAAAATATACGCTGTTAAGTTGGCCAATGAATTAATGAGAGCTAACACTGGTAATAGTTACCCTGAAAAAAGCATCGTTATTTTTGATGCCACAAAGGTATTTAAAGATCATAGGGATATGATGATAGAAGTCGACGGGGATATTTTATTTAGACGCGTATTTAAAGACGGATCTACCTATTTTGTTAAAACAACCAACCCAGAATTTCCAAATTCAAGCTCCTGTAAAGATATTTCTTATTTAGGCAGAGCTGTTGAATGTAGAATTATAACCAAATGATCATTGATCAAATAGTGAGATCAATGTACCCTTCTAAACGACTTTAATTTTCTGATTAATCATATTTGCTTAATCGCCGAAAAATCGGCTAGAATATTGAAGAATTAATAATATTTAATAGATTTATTTACTAAATACTTATGCTGCGCTGAATTTTAGACAAAAAAATACCGTTTCAGCAAAAAACGGTATCTCATTTTTATCTTGTGTTTAGCTGGTTTTATTAAAGAGCTCACTACTCTTACATAAAAGGCTAAGTTGTTGTAAATAAAGGTTTTTACAAAAAGTTCCAACTTGTTCGTAGTCGCTTTTTCCTTACGGAATCAGCAGGATTTTTTATTTACGTTTTTAATATTAAAAAACTTTTCTTAAAAAATCAATACTGCCCACCTTTTTGTAAAAAATAATTTTAAAACTAAAAACAATAATGAGTTTTAACAATGTTTTTTTTCAGCACAATTTTTACAAAAATAATTTCAAAAAAAATAAAAATGAAAACTTTTTCTAAAGAAATTTTAGGGGGGGTGGGCAGGGTGCCCACCCCTAACTTTTTTGCAAAATTTAAAGGGGGTGGGCAGGGTGCCCACCCCCCCCTATTTTTATTTGAATTATGTGGAGGTTGGTCATGAAAAAACTAACCTTACAACAATTTTATCAAGACAAATTTAGAGGTGACGCCACACTTTTAATGGCTCACCCTGAAGCATTTAATCAATTGTCTGCTGAGGCAGATAATGCCTATGTGGTTTGGTCTGATATTTGTAACGACATTGACCCAAGCAGAATGGGCGGTAAAAACAGTGATAAGTTCACTGGTAAAGTGCCTGTTTCAAACACTAAATACAAAGGCCGTGCGGCTGTTTATAGTAACCTACGTAGCTCGGACGATAATACCTTTGAATACCCCACGGTTAACTTTGTATTAAAAGGTAATAACGTTGGTGGTTGGTCTGGTCTGTCTTTGTTAGTAAAACTATACAAAGAACACAAGGGTACTATTACTGACAATGAACGACTTAAATGGCAGCGCGAGAGCGAGGCTAAAAAGAAACAATTACTTGCAAAACAAAGCGCAGCAAAGCAAGAAGGCGAACGCAAAGAAAAACGAAAACACGAATTAAATCAACAGTATAGTGCACTTTTTGATGTTTCACCAAAAGAAGATGGCAGCCAGAGTTACTTAGTTAAGAAAAAAATAGCTGAGGTGGTTCAATACATAGATATTCGTCGCTGTGTTGAGTTTGATGATGTATATAGCTTAGGTAGAAAAGGCCAAGAGTTTTTAGCGATTCGCTTTATCGATATTGACGGTAACTATGTTGGTCTTCAACGAATATATGAAGATGGCGCCAAGCTCAACACACCAGGCTTTGATTTTAGCAACGGTGCACACTGTGTTATTGGTGACATTGATGCTGCAGACGAAAACTATATTTACGCCGGTGAGGGTTTTGCTACTTGTGCAAGCGCTATGCTTGCTATGCACAACCATAAAATTGCTAATAATCGCAAAAAAACAGCAGTTATCATAGGTATCAACTCAAACAATTTAAAGAAATGTTTGGCTCTTTTTAAAGACCAAGAAGCTGACCTAAAAATAAATCATCTGGCTGATAATGACCAATGGAAAAACCAACAAGGTAAAGGTAATGCTGGTTTATTAATTTCATGTTTTGCTGTTGATGTACTGGGTTATAAATCGGTGGTACCGCTTTTTGAAGATTACACCTTTGATGGTGTTGAATTTGATGAACGACCAACCGATTTTAATGATTTACATTGCCTTGCTGGGTTAAGTGAGGTTAGACGACAACTAAAAGCCCAGCGCAATAAATTTAAATCTTCAGGTAAAAGCCCTTTTGATAAAACTTGCCGTGAGCTGCGTTATATTGCTGCTGGTAACGATAATAAAAAGCTCTTTGAGTTAGTTAATAGAGCAATTCAACAAGGTGTCCAACTTTACCCTATACATTACGGTGTGGCTGATATTCTTGCTTGTATTGAACACAACATTAAACACCTTTATCACCTGTTTGATAAAGTGAGTTACTTTAATGAACTAAGTGGTCGCTTAAATTGGATTATAGGTAAACGTGTCAATAATGCTCAGGCATTCCGTTCGTTTAGTGAAGAGGTTATTTCTAAGCCTCACGTTAACTATAAAAAGTTTAATGACACCCGAATAACGCCCGAGATTTATGCGTACATTAAAAACTTAAATGGGGCCGTAGTGGTAAGGGCGCCTATGGGTAGTGGTAAAACCCAACACTTACTTAGCCCACTGATGGCCAAATCAGATAGAGCTGCGTATTTTGCACACCGAGTATCATTAATCGCCTCAAGTGTTAGTAATTTAAATAAACGCAGAACAACTCACGCAATTAATAAATTTTCGCCCGTTGAACTTGAGCATGTAGATCATATCTTTGCCCAATCTTTTACTCCGGTTGGCTTGAGTAAGTCATTGCCGACTGATTTTTTAGTTCAAAACTACCAAGACTTTAAAGGTAACGGTATGGGTGTGTTTGCTCGCTCTGTTGAGCAAATGGCCATGTGTATCAACTCTATTACTAATCCATCGTTTTCACCATTATTGGAGGATTTGGATTTTTCAGCATTTGATGAAGCCGCTCAAACATTGCGCCACGTAGCAGATGGTAGTGCATGTGATAAACCTGAAATGGTTTATAACGCTATGCTTAAAACCATTAAAAACAGCAGCAAGCAGGTTATTTTGTGTGACGCTGATGCCAATGATGAAGTGATTGAAATGTGCGAACAAGCTCGCCCTGGTGAAATAATTCATGTGGTTGAGCTAGACACCGATTTCAGCGACATAAAAGTAAAATATACAGACAATGGCGATCAGGTTTTCAACCAAGTGTTTACTGCTGTCGAAAATAATGAAAAAGTTATCGTTGCTAATGACTCGGCCACCAACGGCAAATCCATGTATGAGCGACTTAAAGAGCGCTTTCCTGCTAAACGCTTCTTGTTTATTTACCAAGACTCAAAAGGCAATGCTGATGTTGATTACTTCAACCAAAACCCTGATTTAGCGGTAAACGAGCAGCAATATGATGCTGTTATTTACTCTCCTTGTATAAGTTCTGGTGTTTCGCTTGAGTCGGGCTATTTCACTAAACATTTTGCTATTTTATGCGGCACCGTAGCACCATCTGACGCCATTCAAATGATTAGACGCGATCGCTGTGCTAAAGAATTCATTATCGGGTTTAACAAACAAAACACCACATACCCCGAAACTAAAGAAGAAATTATTATCGGTATGATCAAAGCGGATGATATCAATCTTACGCTCGATTTATCTGAAGGCATGATGCGACTTGGCCGTATGTACACCAAATTTGATGATATGCGTATCAATGTTATTGCTAAGCAAAATAGAGCGCGGAATGACTTTGCTAATAACATGCTATTGATACTGCAAGGGGATAAATATCAGCTTGAGCGCATTGCTGAAAATGAAGTGGAAAAAGAAATAGGTAATGCACAACGTAACCTTGGTAGAGAAATAGCCAAAGCGCGTGATTTAGAGCTTCAATTAAATCAGGAAACACCCGAACCAGAAACAGCTGAGCGACTTCGTAAAGAAGATTGCGTGAGTGAAGAAGAACGGGCGCAACTAAAACGTTATGATATTGAAACACAGTTATGTTCACAAGTTACCGCTGACACTATCGCGTTTAATGATGACCGCGGCATAAGTAAAGTAAAAAACTTTGAACTACTGAAAGGTAATATCAGCCAAGCCAATGCTTACGATGTTTCTGAAATTGCCACCAATATTTCCTTTAGTGCTCGAGAACGAAAAACCGCAAAAATGAATCTACTGCACCAGGTGTTTTCAATACTAGGTGTTGATAAGGCGTCTGGTGAAGGGGAGTTTACTGGCGAGCAAATGCGCCTAGTTCGTGATTCGCTGTTAGGTAGCGAAGACGATATTATGCTGTATAACACTACTCGTATAGGTGGCTACATTCACCCTAAAACGCGCAAGAAAAAATGTGAGACAACCTTTGTTAAAAATATTTTATCTAAATGCGGCCTCGAGCTTGGCTCACGTTTAGAAGGTAAAGCGAGAAAACGCATATCATTTATCAAGCCTGGCGTATGGGATGTTATGCAATCCTACTTTAAAGCCCGTCAAGAACAAAGCATTTCGTCACTTGAGCCGTTGCAATATGATACTGATGCGGAGGTACTTAAGCGATCGGGTTTAACGATTGATATAAACCTTATTAATAAAGCCGATCACCAAAGTATTACTTACGCAAAAATGGCTGGAAACGCTTTAACGGCGCTGGTTAACGAGGCTATCGAAGGATTGAATATTAGCTTTGAAAATGCGGTAAGCATGCTTGATGGTGAAACTATCACTGATATTCTAAATGATGACATGCCAATTGGCATGTTGCGCTCATATTTCGCGACTCAAGAGAAATATGAACGGCAATTAATGGCTGTTTGTTAGCAAAAACGCAATAAACCAAATTTAAAAACAGTCGCAATTTTAGTATTGCTACCCAAACTCACCCTTATTTCATGCTGTTGATAACGCTTTTAAGTTCACTTTCAATGTATTCATGAAGCGTTAGGTCAGCGCCTCTGGCGCTTTCGGCTAGCTTTTCGTTTAAATGTATCACACTACTTAGCTTTTTCATTAAGTCATGTTTGGTGGGCTTTGTGATAACACTAACAGCATGCTCAAGCTGCTGCTCTGTAACACCGAGAAGTGAAGAAAGTTCAACGGGAAAGTCTGCAGCTGCTTTCTGAACCTGTATTAATAAATTTTGCTCTACTTGTGACACGAAAAAAATTCCTTTTTGACAACAAAATAAAAAGTCAGGATGAATACTAGTAGAGTAGAGGGCAACAAAGAAGACACGAAATTTTTGTGGGTTTACTCCCACAAAAATAAAAAAAAGTGAATTAAATTTAGTTAACCAAACTTATCTGTGATTTTGGGGCAAAAAGTGGTGCATAAAAACTATCTTTCAATGCCTCGTAATGGCTGTTATAAACCATTTCAGCTTCACGCATAGCATTAGTGTACTGCTCATGTTTTCCATGCTCAAAATAGATATTAGCAAGCTGTAAGTAGATGTTCATCTTGTCAGGCGAGTGTGTTTTTTCTAAGTCACGCCACACAAACAAGGCCTCAGCCTTTTTGGCCAACTCAATACCTAATTCACTTTGTGCGTTAATTTGCCTTTCTATTAAAGCAATATCCAACATAACCCTAGCATTATCATCAGCCACAAAGCCTTGCTGTCCTTTTCTTAATGCTAACACCTCGGCAATACTAGCCAGTACCTTATCGTCATTATAATTGGCAAAGTCATAGTAAAGTTTAACCAACTGCAACTCATAGGGCTCAACCATATCGTTATAATCTTCATTGGTTTTCAATAAAGTGCTCAGCAGTGTATCAGCAACGGGTTTTAACAACGGGTTAGTGCGGTCAAAGCCGGTAAACTCTAAATAATTTATAAGCAATACACGAATAGAGTCTAAACCGACAAAGCCATATCGGTCAGCGCTTTTATTATAATTTTCAAAATAGGTTATCGCTTTATGAACCTCTCGCTCAGCGCTGGCTATATCCCCTTGGTAAAGGTAGCTTACACCTAACAAGTAACTGTTAAGCATCCACCCGTCAAATTTTCTCCAACCATAATAATCGGTAGCGGCTTTAATACTTTGCGTGGCTAGCGGTAAGTCAAGCAAGCGATTAACCACATATTGGTTTCGCCACGACTCCATTACTAATTCATTATCATTGCCAGGTAACTCACTGGCCATGTCAATAGTTTGTTTGGCTGCGTCTAACGCTTCATTATAATCACCAAGCTCATATAAAACCCGAGACTTTAAATTAATGCTTTTAATCAACAGTTCGTTACCACTAACACTGTCAGGTATGTGATGTATTGCTTGTTCAATACTGCTCTGTGCATCGGTTAATACTGCAGTTAAATACCTGTTATGATCGTCTTCGCTTACACCATCGCCTGGGCTAATGTTTGAACCATCGTAGTAATAAAAATACTCGCGGGCTTGGTAATATTTTAATAAACCCTGTTGGTCCAACGCTAAATCCTGCCAATACAGTTTTTCTATTTGTTTTAACGTACTAAGTGCTTTGTCATCATCGCCATAAACCTCAGAAATATATTTAACATCGGTATCAAATAGCGCTAAGTAACCCAAAGCATGCTCAACAGTAACAAAGCCATTTTTTTCTAACTCAAGCATAAAAGGTTGGGCAGCAGCTTGCGCTTGTTCAACCCTATCATTAAAAGATAACGCCTTAGCATACAACGCAGAAACAAGGGGTAAGTATTTGTTTTTGGCAACCGAAATCGCTTTTTTATACAGCGAAATAGCAGCAGCAACTGATAACGGATCACCTTTTTGCATGGCAGCATTCGCGATAGCCATCGCGTGCTGATATACCAGTGCTTTATCAGCCTCAGTGTTATCAATAATACTCTTTAGATTTGTTAACGCGTCAAATTGTTCGTTTTGAACGTAATGAGCGTAATTATTAGCTATCTGCGTTAAAAATGTGTTGTTGTTATGCTGCTGCTGAATATAACCCGAAGACGTATAAGAAATAACAGAAAAAGTAATACAACTTACCGCCCCTGCAGTAGCTAATGCGGCATGAACAGGCTTTAAAAAAAGATGCTTATAAATACGATAAAAGTAATTGTTATTATGTGATTTCACATAACCTAGCTCTAAAAAAACCGACAAATCATGACTGAATTCAGCCATTGTTTTATAACGTTTTTCTTTATTTGGCTCAGTAGCTTTTAATAAAATACTATCAAGCTCTTTTATCCAGCGTTTATATTTTTTCTCATCGGGTGAAAAACTAATATTGTCGCTTGGTAAATTTTTTCTGACATCAAAGGGTGGTTTCAACCTGGTAAGCAGTTCGTATAAAACCAAAGCAATTGAATAAACATCGCTACCAAAGGTTAAAGGCTCATTGTTTTTAAGCTCAGGGCTTGAATAATCACAACTAAACACTTCGGCATACTCGTAATTTTTTTCATCAACTTTCTTTTTAGCACGTTGGGCAATACCAAAATCACAAAGTAAAGGGTCCCCTTGCTTATCCATCAAAATATTTGAAGGTTTAATGTCAGCATGTATATAAGAATAACTTGAGTGGGCAAAATGTAATGCATCGCAAACTTTTAAAACTGCTTGGATGGTGTTTTTAATGTTTGAAAAAATCAAACTATTTAATAAACCGTCAGTAATATTGCCGTAGTCAACATAATCCATCACGTAAAAAGGCAGTTTTAAATTGTTATAATCAATAACGCCAGCATCAAAAACACGCGTGATATATTTATGCTTGAGCTGCGCCATAATGTTGGCTTCGCGATCTATTAAGTCATAATCATAAACATTAATTAAATGTGGCTTAACCACTTTAACCACGGCCTTTTGATTAACCAGTAAACCATCTAACCGCTCAGCATAAAAAATATGGCCCATACCACCAGAGGTAATATAGTTCATTAGGGTGTAGTTGCCCACGTCTTTACCCAGCAGTGTTTTGGGGTCAAAAGAGCTCTCAACAAAAGAACTAAAGCTAACAGAATAGGCATCGGGTGACATTTCAACATCACTAGCCACCTCAATCAAATTCAGCACATCGTTTTTTAACGTTTCATCATTGCCACATAACCTATCAAGCTTTTCATCTCTTAATCTGGGTGGCGTATTCTCAATAACGTTCCATATCTCGAATAAATCAGCCATTTTTACTACTCAACAAATGCGATTTAATAACGGCATCAGCAAACTCTAGGTAGCGATAAAAGGTGCTTTCACTTATACCGAGTATCACTGTTATTTTTTGAACATCAACCCCCCAAAGCCTATATAAACTAAAGGCAATAGACTGCTGTTTTGCTTTGCTTTCTAAGACTGAAATAGCTTCATCTAGCATTAAAAAAGAGTGTTCACTGTTTAATGAGTTACTGTCTGACAAATACGCGTTTGGGCAGGCACCTATTTGAACTCTATTATCAGCCCCATGCCTGCTCAACTTTCTGGCTTCATCAACCAAGGTTGAGTACACCATTTTTCTCAATAAAATAAACAAATCGTTAATGGAGTGAAAATAAATATTATTTTGTTTGGTAAGTAGCTTAATAGAAACCGTTTGAGCAATATCGTTAACACCAAACAGTTTTAACGGAGTAGCAACCACTTTACCTTTGCTAAATTCTAACGCTGAAAATTTAGTAATAAATGGCTGTAAATAAATAACCAAATCATTTCTAGCTTGTTGGCAACCAGCGTTCCATTGCTCAATTAAATAGGTAAGCTTTTCAACATCAACATCAACATCAACATCAAGCATTGTTAGCCCCCTTTAATTCAAATAATTGCTTTGCTGTTAATACGGTTATTTCATTTGAACATCGTAACGTGTCTATCCACACTTGGTTTTGCTTAACCACAACGTTCTGGCTGTTTGTATGACCATGAACAGTAAGATCAATATTGCTGATGGCTTGTTCTAAAGACTTTGGGCGGTTAAATTTTTCACTAGACCAAAACAATAAATCTTGCTGATCGTCAGGTAAATCAGAGTGGATAATATCATGCCAATCATCGGGCGCTTGGGCGTGGGTTAACCCAATATTCCCATAAGGTGTTTCAATGGTAATGGCTAAATGCATTTTGGCATAAACAATCGCCATAAAAAAAGTAAGTTGTTTGTCGGTGTTTTCTAGCTGTAGCAACCATTGACCACCAATGTTAAGCAAGGTGTCAATCAACTCAGGGTTAACCCTAAGATCTAAAAGCATGTCTTCGTGATTGCCCATCACCGCAAAGAACCAAGGTTCAAGCAATAAATGTAAACACTCAGCTGACTTGTCTCCTCGGTTAATCAAATCACCTACCGAAAACACCCGGTCACCGTTATCAGCATTAAAACCAGCGCAAGCCAATGACTTCATCAGCACATCGTAATGGCCATGAACATCGCCAATAAAGTAATCCGTTCCTTTTTCATTAACACTAAAGTGCTGATGATAATTAATCCGTTTTTTTGGCATAACAAACAAAAGTAAAAAGTGATGCTTTATAGTACACCAAAGCTAAAAATGAAAAAAGCGGCAATAGTTGCCGCTTTTTTGTAGTAGAAACAAAGCCTAGATGCGCACTTTGCCGCGACTAGAGCCTGTTTTTTTGTATTCAATTCTAACTTTGCCGCGACTAGAACCAATTTCTTTATAATCAATTCTAACTTTACCACGACTAGAACCAACTTCTTGGCTAGTAACAGTGTTGTTATCAACTACGGGTGTAGCGTCTACAGTTGCTGGTGTTAAAGATAAAACTGCCGCTAAAAGTGTGCTTAACATATTGTATTCCCTATAAGTGTCAAAAATTTGTTGAACACTTATAGAGCAATAATTAAGCCAAGGTTGGTTTAGTGTTTATATTCCCTTATGTTTTTTCATATCCTCATACAGCTTCATAAAAGCTAACTTAGCCAACGCTTGGCCACTGTTACGCTCAATGGTGAAATCAGCATTCTCATAGCCACTACTAGTATGAATTCTTAGATCACAGTTTTTAGCAGCAATCATTTTTTTAAAAAGTTCAAACGGTATAGCGATAGTGCTTTCACTTTCAGTAAAAATACTTTTAGAAATAGTATTCCAGCCATCATGACTTAAACGAGTTCCGTAAGTATCGAATCGCTCTACTTCTCCATTTATTTTTATACTTACGCCATCAATACTTGTATAAATAGCTCGGCCGTTAGTATCTGAACCGTACACCATACTTAGCACAACAGTGTCAGGCATGGATTCATTATAATAAGCCCCCATACGAACAGAATTATTAAGCATCCCACCATCATTTAGATAAGTAGGGGTAACAACAACTTGGTAGTTACCCTCAAAATCTTTTGATGAAGTGAGTTGGCCAACACCAGTGGCCTTATCAAGCGAATCAGCAACGCTGGCACAGCCAATAACAGTTAATGCAAGTAAAAGTATGAGTATTTTTTTCATTGTTTTTTATTCCTTTATTAAAAAATGGGCAATCCCATGAATAAAGTAACATTTATTACAACTTTTTCACCTGAATTTTATTATGTGGCCCTTTAAAGCTAGCTAAGCCAGCATCATTCAAAGCAATTCTTTCAGCATCCTTTTCATTTTTAGCGTAAAGAGTGTCTTGAAAATAAGGTCCTGACTTATAAGGAATGGTTACTTTAAACTCAAACAACTCACCAACAAATAAAGCATAACCTGTCTTCATGGCTAATATTTTATCGTCAGAGCGCAGCGTAAACATGGCTGTTTTATTACCTAACGATACCGATATTTTCCATTTATCATCACCTAAGTCATGAGCTTTAATGTGGGGTTTTTCCGATTTTTTAGTTTGAGGGCTTTCTTTTACCTCAGCTTTTTCTACTACCGCTTTAACTTGCTCAACCGGCTCATCTTCAATGTCTTCTTCATGTTGAACAGATAAAGGTTCACCAGGGGAAACTAAATCACCAATAGCCGCTAAGTAGTTTTTAATAGTGCCTCGGTAAACCCCAGTTTCCCGCGTCAGCATTGATTGGTTTATTTCAATAAACGGGTTTTTCTCAACCTCATTTTTAACCCATGTGTGAAGTTTAATTGCTGCATCACCTCGAGCTAAACCTTCCATTATATCGTCTAATTCGCACAGCTCTTGCCAGCGTTCGTTAACCGTTGCCGTTGGCTCATAATCAGCAACAAAGTTATTTAATTTGTACGGTTTATAGTGTGCTTGGGCGTTAGTGTCATTGTGAACAAATAACTCATAAAAAAAGATATCTTCGTCTTTATCGCGCCAGCGAGGATCGGTTAAATAATATTTTTGGTAACAAATTCGGCCATATATGCCGCGCGTATCTTTTGGTACTCTACGCTTATCAACAAAGAAATCTTTGGCAAAATCGCTTAGGTGAGGTGCCACTTTTCCCTTTATCACCTCGTTATCAGTTCGATGATCTTCACCTTCGCTTTCAGAAATAATTTTTTGAGTAATAGGGTGATTACGAAGAACACCAAAAGCATTTAGAAAAACATCATTATCAACTAAGCAATAAATCAAATTACTTTGCTCAGCCTCTTCATCAGTACGTTTTTTAGCTTGCCCTGAAAATAGTAATTGATGCTTGCCTTTAGCCTTGAAATAGCCAGTTTTTAATATCTCAATAGGGCGCCTACCAGTAGCAGCACATAACGCAAAAACCAAAGGAGCTATGCCACTTACCAAACCATTAAATGTAGCATCAGGGTGAGATAAAATTGATAGAATGCGCTCCATATAAGAAGGGTAATCAACATACACGACAGTGGTTTTCTTTTTATTTAGACTGCTTTTAGCCTTATTGCTTAGCACGGCTTTATCAGCGTGTGGCAGCACCAGGTTAACTATTAACTCATGATCAACCTTTAAAGCTTTAAGCTCTCCAAACAAGGGCTTAGCCTCATTAACAGCCTTAATTAACGTGGTTTTTGCTGCCATAGTATTATCCTTATCACCCAGAGCAGTAATTAAACTCTCGTATTCAGGGTATTCTTCGGCTAGCTTCTTTAATTTTCTAGTTAACGATTTACTAAAATCAAGCAAATCAACTTTTTCCATCAGCTCATGGCTTGCTGCAAGGGCGTCTAATAAGTTTTTTTTAGCTATTCTAGCTTCAGTTGGTTCTAAACCAGATAAACCAAGCAAAAAACCACTATGTGCTGGGTATTTTTTGGTTAATCGACCCAATTCACTTTCATATCTATGATGAATGCCGCTTATATTTTGAATAGCTTTTCTAACCTTTGTTAAGTAGCTTCTAGCTGTGCTCAGTGTTATTTTTGAATCCGCCCGCTTCCTGCCGTCACCATATAATTTGTTAATAAAAACACTAGCAAGGCTTTGAAATTTCTTTGTTTTCTTATGCTGTGGAATGTCGCTATTCTCTATACCATTAAACTCAATAACTAACCATTCAATTAATTCCTTCAACTTTATTTTTTGTGTAGACATAACTTAATCCTTATAAAAAACCACTAAACTTACATATATAGTAACACATACAACATACATAGCAAGTGCTTTGTATACAACACTATACAACATACATAGTATCAACTACCACCACACTATCACCCATGTATGATATACATTAAACCTATACGTATAGGTTTAATGTATATCATACATGGGTGATAGTGTGGTGGTAGTTGATACTATGTATGTT